>WLWD01000922.1_pt1 | contig 48534 bp, 37 predicted proteins | sample 6712731 | NCBI WGS metagenome assembly WLWD01 (sample SAMN12718690, study PRJNA576275) | sponge metagenome | isolation source: marine sponge | host: Mycale hentscheli | place: New Zealand: South Island, Marlborough, Capsize Point | collected 2014-11-01 | reverse complement strand
TTCCACTAAGTGATGACCTCAACAATGCAACAGTCCCACTAATATGGACTGATGCTATAGAAAAGATAATGAAGTAATTTGGAGTGTAGATAGCATTGTCCACCACACTGATGGAGAAGCAGGTTTCATTCTGAAATGCTGGAATTACTGGAAATTGAGGTGAAGATGTAAAATCTCGTCCAAAAGCTGTGGGAGAAAAGTAATTACCAAAAATTTGATAATAGATTTATAATCGCTAGCAAATAGGCAATTAATTTTACATGCTTCATCAATGGCATTTGTTGATACAATTTAAGACATAATAAACTATACAGAACACAATGATGGGAATATTCAAATCCATCCCCTAAAATTTGGTATATACCAATTCTATCAAATAATGGATAAAAGCAATATTCATAATACTACTTATTATTTAAATAATGGATGAAAATTAATAGCTACTCATTATAATCCTTAATATTAAAAATGTTGATTCTGTCAAGTATTCCTTAGTGGTATATTTAAGAACATGCAATTGAGCCAAATAAATAATTAAACAGTGAACAAAAAACAGCAACATACATATCTAGTTTGAATATTACCTCCCACCCTCCCACCTACTGTACTGTCCACTTACATTACCTCCCACCTTCCCACCTACTGTACTGTCCACTTACATTTATCTCGAGAGTTAAAATTATCACAAGTACTTTAGTTTCTTATTTACCACTGAGTGATAACTTAAAAATTTTTGTCAAAAAATACTTTTATGATTATAGTTTCATTCAAATTATAACATATAGTTATTACCATTGTCATGTAGTGAATACTGAATCAGAATACAGATGATTTCTTTTGCTTTCTTTTCTATACAGCTGGCTTAACTATACAATCATGCTAAGTCCCAGCATGGAGAAATAGCAGCACTCAATATTACATAAACAGTTAGTGCTTAGTGACTATACCATTTTATTTCTATAAATTTTTGTTCTTGGTACAAATTTTAGCTCTACTTAAAAACTAAACTTCATGGATTTGATTTTACAAACTATTTATTGAAAAATGAATTACTAAAATTGTACTTTGCAATATCAATGCTTACTTGTATTATGACTGCCAGCTATTCCAATTATCGGGTTAATCTGGATTTCTACAGTTACATTCAGTAATTGAAGGCACACTGAAATCTGTCCTCCCTCAGCAATAGGAGTTTCATTTAATAGCATAAATGAAAAACCAATTGCTTCATAACCTATAGTTCATTTGTGGGACAATAAAAAATGGATAAAGAATAAAACCATACCATCTCACCTTCATCATCAAAAATGTTAATGACCGTTTTGCGACCAACTTCAGATACTACGTACAATTCTGGGTTAATAGCCATCAACTCTATTGTCAGTGATTCCGTGGTTTCAGCAAAGTTGTCATCCAATATATCTACTGTGGTACAGTTGATGACAAATCTATCAAGACTGGGAGATATTACGACAGAGATTCCTGATCCCGTCACAAAGTAGTCGAAATTACGCCCTGGATTATTATAAATAGAGAGACTGCATCAGTTACATGCTCAGTACCCAATGGCTGAAACCATACATGTACATAATAATTTAATTATTAGATGTATTCTCTCTCTCTTTCACAGGCTTTTTTTTTAACAATACAGAATTAAAAATCGCCACCAGGAATCAAACCCAGGACCTCTTGTATAGCGCACAAGTGCTCTGCCACTGAGCTACGACAACCAGCCGGCGAACAAACACTCCAATTCTGTATTTATACTACTGTTAAGGGGTACTGCTATGCTACAATCTTACTCTCAACAGACTAACGAAATTTCTCTTTTTTGGTTGTCGTAGCTCAGTGGCAGAGCGCTTGTGCGCTATACAAGAGGTCCTGGGTTCAATTCCCGGTGGCGACCAAATATTTTAAATTTTGTATTGTTAAAAAAAAGCCTGTGAAAAATAGAGAATACATCTAATCAGTAAAAGAAGGCTGAGAAAGAGATTGTGAAATGATAAATTTAATTATCCTAGACGTCCTTATCGTAGCATCACATGAGCCTTTTTACCTAGTTAAAGCTTTACTCTTAATTTTACAATAAACCAAAACAGCCTTTTAAACTCCAGACACTGTTCATAGGGTCGCATTTCATGTATGTAAATTATCATTTACTATAATTAAATGCATCTTTAAACTAATTATGGAAGCTAATTGACGTTCTTTAATAAACTCTCACCAAGCTCTAATCAATGAGGAGTTTATTAATATGAATGGGAAGCCAAATTTTAGTGCTTCATTAGATTAATCATGTGATAAACTAATGACAACTTACGTAATGCAGAATTGTTGACTCGAATGAGGAAAAAAATCATCAAGGTATCGTTGAGTCCATAATCTGGTAAAGTGGCATTAACGCAAAATTCTACGGAATCATTTATCCTTTCAGTGACATTAAGTTCTGGATTTACAGTGGACACAACTAAAACAATAAAATAATACGCACTTCTATTAACTGGCAACTGTGACATTGCCACATAAAGATAAGAATACCTGGCAAATATCAAAATAGAAAAGAAACATTAAGATAGATTAATACCTGTTGGTCGTTCCACTAAACACTGCACCTCAGCAACTAGAAACAACATACAACTCTGCTGAGCTGTGAAATTTTGGGAGGGGCAATCTCTTAGGAAGTCCTCATTCCCAGTACACTCTACTTGAGTGATGTAGGAGGTTCCCATGACACCTTGTCTGGTGGATGCAGCTGCACCTGTACTCATTATAGAATAACATGCACTTAGTTAATTAACTCCTTTCTTTATTATTAATTACGATACTTAAACATCATGTTGTTTTCTACTCGCCTATTGTCTGAAATCCAAGTTGCCTACAAGTGACTATTGCATCTCTCGAATCCCAGGAATCTCCGCAAATGTTGCCATATGAGTCGTTTAAACAAATCTCAACAATTCCCCTAGAAACAGGACTTCCTTCAACCAGACGAACTGACCCCTCCATACAACCTAAACAAAACAATTCAGTGTAAATTATGAGACCTTTTTGTAACATACAAATAAATAAATAAATTTTAATTAAATTAATTAACTGAAACATAATGTGCATCAATTCAAAATATGTGCATTTTTCTAGCCAAACTGTCCGGGACTGGAAGACGTCTCCGAACAAGAGGAGAACTAATGAACTTGCTAACTAACTTTACCATACTTTACCATACTTTACCATGTGTTCATAATGATTATAACAATATTCATAGTCAACCACTCTAATCTGTATCATGTTATTCACATATATTGTGTTGTAAATGTATAGAAATATAATATAGTAAAATTCCCAGTGAAGTAAACTGGTTTGGGGTTAAGACCGTGCGTACTGCCTATACCTGCATTCCTAGTCAGGTCTACAACGACGGCAAGGTATCCGTCTCCCTGGCTCCGGACTGGTGCAGGCGCACAACTTTAATTCTGGTTAGCTAGCTTAGCTGGGTGGTCCTTCGACTACACTCTGTGACCACAACTGCGCTCAGGTGGAGTTACGCCCCCCCCCCCCCGAACACAAACTATTATTTAAATCACAACATAACACTTGCTAACTCACCATCACTGTCCACAATATTGACTGCTGCCACTTGCATGTTTATCGAGCTAGATACCAGAGTATCATTAGAATATGCAGTTACAGTGAAGTTTTCAACAGGCTCAATTCCATCATCGGATACCAACGAAATGTTGAAACAGAGTGCTGATCCAGAATCAGCATTGTAGGTCAACTGAGCTGTGAGATCATCAAAATCCATTCCACCTAAAATGGAAACCATTCATAAACATTCTTGTAAGTTCCACTTGCTCAAAATTCAGCAAATATAATGCAATTCTTAATGGAGTATAAATACATGAGATTATAATATCACTTTTAACAAGATAAATTGCCTCTTACCAGTAGCTGTCCCATTCTGAGTCTGCACTATCACCACTATGTCACGATTTGGCGTCAAGCCAGAAACAATACGGAGACATACGTTGACTCGCTCATCAGCTTCATTGACAACATAATCGACTTCCAGAAAGGAAAAATCCAATTGAACTGGAAATTAACAAAAACAATTATTTCACTTTAAAGCAAGTAGAACATTTTAAAAGTTCTTTCTAGCTTCCAAATTAAGTTTTAAATTAGACTGGGAAGAATTATTTGTTTAGAATGGCATTACTTAAAAGGATGATTATTACATACAATTGTTCATACCTGATGCTTCTGTAACTTGAGTTCCATCAATGCGGTATAAATACTGCCCATTGGTAAGTACATTAGTGCCATTAACTACAGCCCGGGTGTTGGGAATCAAGTTCACAAATAATGGATGAGTAAGAAAACTTGAGGGCTCGCCTTCGCCTCCATCTGGTACTGGTTCACCCCCATCTGGTACTGGTTCACCCCCATCTGATACTGGTTCACCCCCATCTGGTAATGGTTCACCGCTATTTTGAGAACGATTCCCTGAATTGAAGCCAATGAACATTGGATCTACTTCAAGGAATCCATAGTTGAAGAAGACAAATGAAGCAGATCCATTAGTAGTTATAATTACTTGATAAGAATTGGCCTATGGACACAACTTCAGTCGCATGCTATTCACAATACAAATAATTTGCTACTCACTAACGATTGAAGTGACCCGACAGCCACCTGGTTCCAAGTGATGGAGATATAAAAGGAAGCCTTATAGTCTTCAATATTAAATGATACCTCAATCAGTGTTTTTAGAGGCAATATTAGATTATTATTATTATTATCCACAAAGTTGTAATATCTGTTCCCAGAGGGAGCCAGAGGGTTAAGGATGAATGGAACGATGGTTGGTACTTGATCCATTCTCCTATTTTGTGACCAACTCAGAAAAGAATCCTGAACCTAAAATTGTTATAAATTTGGCCATAACTAAGGACCAATTTCATTCAAATCATCAACAGCACTAAATTAACTCCATATATGTTTTAAGAGAACACAACACCCAACTCACAAAGAGTGTGGAATAGAAGTTTCCAAAGAAAGGTAAGGACACTGGTAGATCAATTCCAAAAGAGCAAAAGCTACATGCTGGAACTACAACATCTCCTACTTCAATTCCAAAAGGATTGAAGAAGTCTAAAGTAGAAATAAATGAGTTGATCCTAAGCAGCTTTCATGTATGATGAACTAACACTGTTAATGTAATACTGAGATAATTATATCACCCTAACATTAAGAAAGGTCTGTTGTTTATCTTACATTTAAATAGCTGATATTATAGCATTGTAAAGATAACCTGATTAAGCATCCCATATGTTATTATGAATTTGTTTATCGCATGATAAACAATGTATACATTTTTGCAATTCATTCACTCCTGATATTCAGCAATTAAGCAATATACAACTATATAGCTCCAGTCATAGTATAATTGAATGTGCTGTGAAATGTATTCATTACTCTTTGGCATACTTACTTAATCTTGAATCACTTTCAGGACCTAAAGTGAAGTTAGCATCTGAAAATAAAAACTATTTTTAATTATCCAACAATTACAAAATTTATTAAACACTTTACCTTGCACATCATCAACAGTCAAGTTTACACTAGATGGTGATGAGCTCAAAAATACTACATTATCCCTAATCTGGACTGATACTATAGAGAGGATAATGAAGTAGTCAGGAGTGTATACATCATTGTCTATTACTCTGACAGAGAAACAAGTTTCATTCTGAAATGCATTTAGGATTGGAAGAGGGGGTGAAGTTGTGAAATCTGGTCCAAAAACTGCAGATACGAATACAATGGTACATACTGTTTAATACTCTGTCATAAGAATACATGCTACAAGGTGAAATTTAGTGCTCGTACTGAAAAGTCAAACAATAAAGTTAGCGATAAATAGTACCACTTACTAGTATTTTGGCTTCCGGCTAAACCAATCAAAGGGAAAATGTTTTCTTCCAAAGTCACATTAAATAAATGAAGGCACAAATGAACTTGCTCTCCTTCAGTAACGACACTTTCATTTAATAGTGTAAGAGAAAAAATAATAGAACCATATCCTATAAATAGAATAAATAACATCAGCAGCATTATGGTCACTAAATTAACCAATAGATTTCAAAACTTATATTCCAACAAATTTAAAGAATCTCATAATAAATCTCCTTACCTTCATCATCGATAATATTAATCACAGTTCTGCGGCTAACTTCAGATACCACGTACAGTTCCAGGTTCATTGGTATCAGTTCTATTGTTAGGGATTCAGTGGCTTCTGCAAAGTTATCATCCAAGATGTGTATGGTGGTGCAGTTTGTAACAAACACATCAGAACTTGGAGATATGATGATAGAAGTTTCTGATCCATCCACTACATAGTCAAGATTTTGACCTGCAAGATAAACAAAGGCCTCTCAGTTAGTTGTTGTTTATTAACAAATTATTAACCTAATAGTTATTAAAATTTAACAGTCAATCTCCAGTTCAGCTTGCATGGTTCTAGTTGTTTTATATTAGCAAAATTATTAACCTTCATAGCTTCTTCAATATTAACCTAACAATTAGTTCATGGTTCTAACATGTGATCACTTATCAAATTGTAATAAAATCTATTCCTCAGCTGATATCTGATGGTGGAAACATTTCACTTGAAGATTGTACATTCACTTTAAACAATTCCGCCCATGTCTTCCTTCATAGCTTCTTGAATATTAAATTGAAGATAACGAAGTCATTTGACTTAAATAATAAATATTACTAAACAACTAAAGGTAAATTACTAAGTAAACTTACGTAAAGCTGAATTTTCTGCTCCAATGAAGATAAAAACCATCAAAGTCTCATTGAGTCCAAAATCTGGTAGAGTCGCACTGATGCAAAAATTCACAGAACTATTAACTCCTTCAGTGACATTTATTTCTTGATACACAGTGGACACCACTTGAAACATTGTGGAATAGTAGTATTTGTAAGTAAATGGAGACCATCACGTATAATAATGTGAATGAGTTTAAACATGAGATTAATGGTGGAGGGTATTACCTGTGGGTCTCTCTCTGAGGCATCGCACCTCAGCCACAAGAGAGAACGGACAACTCTGTTGAGTAGTGAAATTTTGGTGGGAACAATTTACTAACAAATTTTCACTCCCAGAGCACTCCACTTGAGCGATGTGAACATCTCCCACCTCTCCAGGTCGAGACAATGCCACTGCACCTATAATGTATTATGTATATTATATATGTATAATATAAACATTATATATATAGCTATATAAGAAATGTTAAAATCAATTGTTTACATACCAAAAATACATCCTCAGTTTAAATGAAGTGATAAGAGTATTATAAATTTTCCACAACACACACACACACACACACACTCACACACACACTCACACACACACACACACACACACACACACACACACACACACCACTTTCAATTAGATGCAGCACAATTCAAAATACAGGCATAGTTAATTAAAAAAAAAAAAACTTCCCAAGCCAGCAAAATGTCTCAAAATAATGGTGCTATACTGTTAAAGCATTTGCTGGTCATGTAATTGCACAAAGTTTACATACCTATAGTTTGAAATCCCAATTGTCTGCACACAACTTGGGCATCTCTAGAATCCCAAGCATTGCCACACACTGCACCATACTCATTGTTGAAACAGATCTCAACACGTCCCTCAGATACCGTTCCTCCTTGGACCAAGCGGACAGATCCTTCCGAACAACCTGAATATCATACATTATAATCTACACAATCTTTTGACTTAAATTTATCGTAATGTTAGTGTCAATTCGTGATGAGGAAATAATTTAAATTGCCTCAATATCCACACCAATAATAGGCTATTTAGTCAATAGAAATACATTTTGCTAATGTAGTGTAGTTTGGCTTATATTTACAGCAATATTTATCACTGATTTTTTATTTGTGATCAGGAAATGGTCTTGATAGCACCAATGACCAGACTCAAAAGGTCACATTTAGATAGTGAAGGAAGCATCCAGTGCAGTGTCCCTTATGAAGCTTCCTCATGTAGAATCTAATATAAACTCTATTGTAATGGACTAAGTAATGATGCCATTGATAAATTATAAAGTGCTAGTCTATTTTAACGTATGTTACAAAAAATGAAATTTATTATGTGATACTACTGTATTATTTTTTTTTTTAATTAATTCTAACTAATTTTTTCCTATACTGATAAATGGAGGTAATACCCCCATGTGTGCCATGTGTAAAGGTTACTTTGATCAGAGTACAGAAGAGCTTCTTATCACTTTGTTTACCTTATATGCCATTTAATACCCTACAACTAAGCAAACAGTTTTGGCTTCTTGCTGTGGCCCAGCTAAGAACACAGAATGAGCTCTCACTGAATGCAACCTTTCTTGGCTCTGTATGTGCTAATTTTACATCATGTGGTCTTGTAGAACTTAATGGTAAAATAAAATATGCTGACAGGATTACTAGCATGTTTTATGGTAGAGCTAATGAGCATTTTTTTCTTGTTCTAAGGATTCTGTTTTTGCTCAAAGTACATTAGATCCGAACCACAAATGTCATTGTTGTGGCTGGTGGTCTAGATGCAAAAATCTCAAGTGTCAGTTTAATTAAATGAATAAATATTTTATGACAGAGATATCCAACATACACATAGTGGTATTCTATATACTTACTACTTCTGATAGTAATATTTTTCACTGCCGGAACTGCTATATTAACATTCTCAGGGAAGCCTTCGGAAAGTACTAATACAATTTGAAACACCTCTTCATCTTCTTCTAAGAAGTCTTCAATTATCAATACTTGAACAAAATTAAGACGATTTTGGCAGTCAAAATTTAGCAAAGTAGTATTTAAAATGAAGTCACCTGTACGAAACAATAATAATACTTCACTGTGGCATTCCGTTATTAGCTATCTACACATAATTGATAATTAATGGCACATACTTCCATTGCTGGGTGTGGTTAGGACACTAATTTGAAAAGGAGTGGATGCTGGAGTGTTGGTAGTGATATTCACAGGAAGTATAACACTTGTTCCTTCTGAGGCGAAAATGACACTATCAGAGGATTCAAAGCCAACTGTGACTAAAACATGAAGAGCATAAGGAAGTTTAAAATTTAATAGGAAGTCAATAATTAAATGAACTGCATTCTTTCTTTTAATCTCAAGAAATGCTTAGTTGTAGAGATTGAAAGAGAATACACAGAAACCTTTTAGTAATAAGATTCCCCTTTCTACCCAATGGTAGTGCCAATACTCCCCATGAATCATTGTAGTTATTCAAAAGTACTAAGTTTCGATAGGCAACTGTCTAGATGGAATTATGTTTAGCCACACTTGCAAAAACTTTACTTTAGAATGAACCTTCTTCAATCAAAGGTGTCTCAATAAAAGGAAGGTTAAATATGAAAAGGAAATCTCAATTGTCACCAGGGAATCAAACCCACAGCCTCTGGCTTTAACCACCAGTACAGCAACCCACGACTTCCAAGACCTTCACATTTTACTATTGAGTAGTACTACACATGCTGCAGTCTTGTACTCAACAGACCACCAATTATGTGCTGTCTGAACACCATTTCAGTGTCGACCAGAAACACCTCCCCCTATGGAGAGGTGCCATAATTAGTAGATTGAAAATACTTTATCAACACAATTATCAAGTTCTGACCCTTTATAAACACTTCTACTCAACAGTATAGCTATATAGGTAAAATGTGAAAGTTTCGTGGGTTGTCATAGCTCAATGGCTAGAGCACTGGTGGCCAAAGCCAGGGGTACATGGTTCGATTGCCCGGCGACAACTAAGATTTTTCACATTTTACCTTTGCTTTTATTTAGACCCCTTTAATTAAGAATGGTTTTATTCTATACTTTTGATGAAGGGTCAGAACTTGATAATTGTGATGATAAAGCCTCTTTAATTTTATGAAGGGTCAGAACTTGATAACTTTATTTTATCTTAATCCACTACTCATTTGATATTTATTCAGAAGACTTACACATTAAATGTGTGATTCTAGCAACTTCTGCTAATCTGTTGTATATGCCTTTTAGCCAGCCATTGTGTCAATGTTACAGCTGATTTAATATGCAATTTTAAATAAAATACTTTAGCTAAACAAGTTACAATTATGACATAAGAATTTTATAGCTACAGCATTTCAAAAGCAGCTTTATAACTTCATATGCATATTACCACAAATTAGAGGTGCAAGTGCTAATATTTTGAAATCTATTTACTTACACAAACATACACACAAGAATAATATACATGTACACACATATTGTGTGTATATTGCATACATGTAATCACAAATTAGTATAACTGTCACCATCACTTACTTGACTCAATCTCCACATCTATAAAGAAAATTCCAACATCATTGGATGTCTCACAAGAATAAGGTCCAGCATTTGTGGTGTCTATTAAACTGAAACTCAAATTCCCCACAATGCTTGGTGTCCCGTTAAAAGTAATTTCAGCAAATGAAACTGTGGTGGAGGCAAGAGTTGAGTTCAGAATAGTCACCCCTTGTCTAGAAAACCTAAGAGAAGTATTTGTGGTGAAGTTTGTAGCAATACAAGAAGCTTCAAAAGGTTCACATGCCGCCACAATGATAGACTCTGGTGGCTGCTGAACAATGATTCCCCCTTGAGGGGAAGTGGCTGAATGACAGACGCAAAACCAGGCAGTAAAGATCAACCCCACTGAATAAAACTGGTTCTTACCAGTTATAACAAGCAGAATCAGAAGATTTGTCCATGGAATGAGCCACAGCTTGGATGGTGGTGCAGCACTCATAGCGAAAACTACAAAACTGAGGCACGGAATGCTGCAAGGGTTAGCTGACATCACATGAGCACAGCATAGCTGCAATTTGATCCAGATGGCATTTCCTTATAAACATTGTGTTGTGCTAATGAAGTGACACCCAAAGAGGAGACCTCTCAACTGCTTTGCCATGTGCTTATCTGAACTAATAATTGAAAATCCTGCTATATTATATTTACATAATTATATATTATATATTCCCGCCTAGATATCTTCACAATATTATTTTTAGATACCTGACACCCAGAAATAACTCAGCAGATATTTCACATATTAGGCTGGCTCATTACTTAGTAGTTATAGCAACCAGTCAAGCTTACCATTTTTCCAGGTTTTTACAGCTACCTTGTTCATGTGTACACTAGCCAGCTGGGTTAGAGCAGCCACTAAAATATCAGCTGGGGTGTGGGTAGTACCTACAGCCAACTTTACCTTAGAGTTACCAGAACTAGTACAAAGATATCTAGTGTATATAGAATAAGTCACATATTACAATCATCAGTGTGATATGGCAAGATATTTCACTTTCAGGCTTTATTTTCACTCTGCCTCTGGCATCATCTTTTATCTCAGTTCATAGTGGTTCTTACTACTTAAGTACCAGTAGCTCTAGAGAAACTCTGGCTACTAAAATCAGCAGAGCATATCTGGAAAAGGGTTTCCAATGTCATAACAGCCACTTTCTAGCAACTTTTGTGACCTAGATGCAAACAATGAACATTTTAATGCCACTGTATTAATTCCTGCCTTACTAAAAGTTGGTCTTGCGGGTTGGTCACTCATGTACTGTGGGGGAATTGGGAGAAGGAGAGTTGAGGGGCGCTTGTGCTAATTCCAGATAGTTGCGCTGCCACCAAGTTCTCACAGGCGGCCTCTATGCGCAATGACCCCTCATATTTTCTTTAAAAGGCTCTTACAGAAAAGTCATTACACACACAACGGAGCTATATAACAGGGAACTAACTGAACTGGCATGACACAGAACTTATATATTAGTGACATACTAAAGAAAGTGATATGTCAAGCACAAAAAAATTACTATACTACCACAACTTTAACACTAATGATACAATGAACTAATTAACACCAATTACAATCCCAAACAAGTCTCACGATGCGCAAACAACATAGTTTGTTTTGTTTTTAAAGATGTAGGACTTCCTGTGGTGTCTGGGCCCACACCTACCGCTATGATGCTCTGGTCAATATTTCAGATGTTCAACAGCTTGTGTATGGATTACGAATCGCACAGCAAGTACGTACATAATGAAATGAAACAAGTCTCATTGAGTTGAGTTCGGTAAAGGGTCTGGCCTGGCGATAGTCAATCAGTTTCTTCGTAGCTTGATAACAAATTTACACATTCATACCCGTAGCCAGAGGGGGTTCGGGGGGGGGGGGGGGGGGGGGGGGGGGGGGGGGGGTGGGGGGGGGTTCGGTCGAACCCCCCTTTTGAGTGACCGGAAGTAAATTATTTAGCCACACCTCACATTTAACTTATGGTATGTCGACTTCTGGTCGATCGTGCAATGGAATACTCTGCTATTTAGCTATATATATCCCTGAATATACTTCATACTCTATATGTGGACGGCCTAGTCTGATTCCAAGCTTTCAAATAAACATTGAGCTCCTTGACTACAAAACATCGCTCTCGTTATGGTACTGATAAGCAAGCTACGCTGCTACAACTATTCTTTTTATGGTGTGCGTAATGTACTTATTTAAGTGTTTTTTTTTTGTTGTTTTTTTGTTTTTTTCAAAGAGGTAAAAGATCAGCTATACAACTGGTAAGCAAGCTACGCTACAACTATTCTTTTTATGGTGTGCGTAATGTACTTATTTAAGCAAGCTACGCTACAACTATTCTTTTTATGGTGTATCGTAATGTACATAGTACTCAAGGCCTATTGATGGTTCACTGTTTGTGTACAGCTCACGGTAGTGGTTAGAAGCCTGGTTACACGAGAACGATATAGCACTAGCTGTTTACCGCTTATTGCTGATAGTTAGCAGTGTTCAATGAATTTATTAATAGAACACATAGAGCGTCAGACAAATTATTAATTTTGGCATATTTCCCCCCTTCTTTTTCGCTTTTTAAAGAATAAACGAAGAAAACAAAAGTAGGTGTGGCTTTATTGCGTTTCTATGAAATCCGAACCCCCCTGCGCAAACTCCTGGCTACAGGCCTGACATTGATAATCTCATTTCTTTAAAATGTGGATGAAACTAGCTACAAATTGTGGTTTTGACCTTCAAAGCAACAAAAATCTAGAGCACGGGTGAGACTCTGCAGGATCAATAGCCATTATGTGTGCTGGTGAAAGGCACTAATCAGAATTGAAAAGCTTCAAATTAACCTACAAAAAACAATCAGCGCCAAATTTACCGAAAATGCACACTGTAATGGCCGTCGGCGAATAGATTCAAGTTTGGTAAGCAGTGACGTTTAGTCATTATGATGTCACATTTGTAAAACTCTAGCTTTGCCTTAGTATAGCTATATACACGCACTCGTACACGCACAACAAAGGAAACGATTGCCTTAGCCCAGTGATATGTTATATCTCTGCGTAGGCTTACCCAGTCCTTGTGCGCGAGGGTAAAGGTCGAGATAGCAGCATCGCAGTGGACAGGCCCGTCCTAGCATAGCCAACAGAAGGGTTTGGCTACGTGATACTGCCTTGATTTAAAACGTGCGCGTTGATATTATCAGTGATAGCTGCAGCTACTAACCGTGTAACCAGCTAATTGCTTCCAGTCGGAAATAATCTGAACTCCTTTCTTACCTAGCTAATCATGACCACCTCAAACAACGAATGAATGCAAGCTATCCTTGTGGGCTACCGCCATTCTTCCATCCTGACCTTGGTGTTCCTGAGGCTGTCAATATACTTCAGGCTATTATTGCAATGCTTTCTGCTCTTGTCAGTGCTCCTATAAACATCTACCTTTTCATCATCATCCTCAAATATAAAGAGTTACATCAGAGGTCTCTTCTCCTATCCTTACAGATAATTGCCATTGAGATCCTGTACCATCTAACAGTGCCTATCTCTATCCTGATATCAACCATCAATGGAACATGGGTGCTAGGAGATATTCTATGTGACATCACTGGAATGATTCACGATGCATTTGCCATGCTCAGGTTCACTATGACCTTAGTATTAACCACTGACAGGTTCCTTTCTGTGTACCAGCCATTTTTCTACTCCAAAAAGGGTGGTGCTCTATCTTGGTCTCTCTCAGCTGTGGCATGGACTACAACCTTAGTTCGAGTAGTGTTGCCTTTGACAGGTATTTTGGGCTGCTATGTCTACATACCTACATTTAAAACCTGCACTATTTATCCAGGCTGCAGTAACCAGTGTGAGATATTAGCAGCCTGGGGTGTCACCGTGGTTGTTATAAGTGGTGTGATATTACCTCTCTTACTTTACACTGTTATCTTTTACATTATCCGAAAGATTACGAGATATCAAATGGCAATTCAGGCATCCATTAAAAACACTAAAGATGAGACCGCATTGGTTAAGAACAACATGAAGAAGTATAAAAACTTGATAAGCAACAGGAAACGATTCGTAACTGTTTCAATTCTTATGATTTCTATCATGGGCACAACTCCAGCATTCACTTTATATATGGCTTCCATTTTCTATCACAGAGCTAATCTTGCTCTATTCATTGTGAATATGCTGATCGGCAGAACATCCTTTAATGTGATTCCGTTCTTTGATGCACTAGCATTTTCTCGGCATCATGATGTTAAAATGATATCATTACGAATATTTAAATCTATGAAATTAAGGAGCAGCGTGGTCAGTGTGACTGACAGAGCACGCTCGTCAGAAGAATATAGCCATTCATCTGAGCCCGCCAAGTTATCTCTAACTCAAGTTCAGCAATTTTTAACAAAGAGATGAAATTTGTATTGTCATAAAAAAGTAATATTCAAAGACAGTAAAGTAAAATTATTATACTTACAGCTAGAGGTTGTCATGGTGGCACATTCATTCCATTATGTACAGTATTCTATGATGTTGTGTCTATGGCATTGAAAAAATAATGATTGTTCTTTCATAGCATGTACACAGAATCACAAATAACTCACTTCCTTTTAGAAACATTAACATGTTGTCTATCCTGAAACTGCTCCTGGTGAAGGCAGGCTTGCTGTTTATTATATTTACTGTTTATTTACAACTGTTTACTCAGACAACACTTGTATGGGACAACCATAGCCGCTCGAGCTAAAGAGGGAGAATGTTAGTTTGGACTAGAGCTGTTTTAATCAAATGTAGCTGGCTGTGTTCATTATGACTATAACAATCAAGTGCTGTAAAATAAACATGCTATTTCCTTGATCTTGTCTATGGAGTATCTTGAGTGCTGAGCTGAGCCCACTGGATATATAGATATTTCTGTGTAGCTATTCTAATCTGGCAATGCAAACCACTAAATACACCTAGTAAGTCACCTCAAAAAAAAAAAAAAAAAGAACATAGCTACTGCAAAATTTCATTTGTGCTAACTGATTGCATTATCATGAATAGGAATTGTCATGAACATGAACAGGAATATTTATAACAAATGGCAGAAGATTTATCTGCTTTGGGAAAATCAAATTTCTTTTAAAACTTGGGTAGCACTAGTGCAATTTGAAATTAGTTTTCAATTTCGAGAAATCATTGAATAAACGCTGGCGTACAAGCTAACCACTCATAATGAGCTTTCCGTTGCACAGCGAATAACCAAACAGTGCACCCTATCATCACATCCTATCATCATCACACCCTATCATCACATCCTATCATCATCACACCCTATCATCACATCCTATCATCATCACACCCTATAATGACATCCTATCATCACATCCTATCATCATCGTCAGTCGCATTCAGATCGCCTATCGCAGACTACGCCGTACCTTTTAGCAGACGCGTATGCGCGCGATGCGCGAGTTTTTCTGAAGCTATAATATAGCCACGTGGCTTGTAAAATCGTTTTGCTAATCGGTAGAAATGAATGGAAGTTATCTCTGTGATCTACCTCCATATTTTAATCCCAATAATTGGTGTTCCTGAGGCTTTCAATGTTATTCAGGCTACCATTGCAGTCGTGGCTGCTCTTGTCAGTGCTCCTATCAACATCTACATTTTCATCATCATCCTCAAATATAAAGAGTTACATCAGAAGTCTCTTCTCCTGTCCTTACAGATAATTGCCATTGAGATCCTCTATTATCTAACAGTACCTATCACTATCCTAATATCAACCATCAATGGAACATGGGTGCTAGGAGATATTCTATGTGACATCACTGGAATGATTCACGATGCATTTGCCATGCTCAGGTTCACTATGACCTTAGTATTAACCACTGACAGGTTCCTTTCTGTGTACCAGCCATTTTTCTATTTCAAAAATGGTGGTAAAGTGTCTTGGTCTCTTTCAGGAAGGGCATGGGCTGCAACTGTAGTTCGAGTAGTGTTGCCTTTGACGGGTGTTTTGGGCTGCTATGTCTACATACCCACATTTAAAACCTGCACAGCTTATCCAGGCTGCAGCAAACAATGTGAGATATTTGCAGCATGGAGTATTGGACTTATCATTTTTACTGGTGTGGTAATGCCTCTTGTTCTTTATGCCGCCATGTTTTATATCATCAGAAAGATAACCCGATATCATTCAGCTGTGCAAGTAACAACAGTCACCCAGACCAAGAGTGAAGAAGCAAAGGCCACGGAAAATTTTAAAAAATATTCAAACATACTTAGTACAAGAAAGCGATTTGTTACAGTTTCCATCTTATTAATCTCCATTGTGGGAACAATGCCTGCATTCACTTTGTACATGGCGTCAATTTTCTATAGCAAAGTAAATCTCGTGTTGTTTATCGTGAATATGCTGATTGGAAGAACGTCATTCAATTTAATTCCACTTTTCGATGTAATAGCAATATCTCGGCACCGTGACATTAAAAAAGTATTGTTTATAGTGTATCAATTTGTGAAGTCTAAAATTATAAGGGATGACACAGCAGTGCGTGGATCTCATGTACAAGGCAATCACCGTGGCACCCTCGGTCCTCGGAAATCACTCACATCAATAAGCACTCTTTAAAATGGCTGCTAACCAGGACTTGTATAAAGACAGATTTTCAATCAAACAATTTTTTGCTTTTGTTTAAGTCAACAGTCAGCAAACATTTATGATCAGCTAGATTAGTTTTGTTTTAAAAAGAGTCAAAATAATTACAATAGCTAATTATGATACAGTCATTCAAATTCTCAGCTGAAATAAAATAGCAAATTTTCTCATTCTAAAAGCCAATATTATGCTAATTAAAACTTAACCAGATGTTTTGATTTCTTGACAAAGTCCTCTTCAGGGGTCAAGAAATCAAAATGTTGGGTCAAGTTTTAATTAACATAGCTAATATTGGCTGTTAGCTAAAATTGCTATTATTATAATTAGCTAATTGGGGTCAAACAGGTAAGCAATAATTCAAAATACGGCCATGTCCAATAAACTCGTGCACTCTCTCATACAAACAGTGCATGGGTACCTCCTCACCTTTTTCTCCCAGATTAGCAGTACAAGGCATCAATATAAGTAACTAGGTGTGACCTCACATGTTTGCTGATGGTCGTTGATCTGTTACGAGTTTCGGATGGAGAGTGAGCATCAACAATCAGTTAAATATTAGATAGAAGCCACCAGATCTGCATTTAATTTTTTAGTTACTCTCTCTAGAAAGGATTGACAAAAGTAAAAGTAGCTAGAACTGGTATTGAGAAAATTGGATGCATCTATTTGAGCAATTTTAAATATAAGCATATTAAAAATGACATCTGAATCAATGAAATCCAGGCGTGATGGGTGATGGAAATGGGGGGGGGGGGGGGGGGGGGGGGGGGGCGAAATCCAGGGGTGATGGAAGTAGGAGGGCCAGGGGGGCACTCCCCCCCTCCCCCTCCCCCTCCTCCCCAATTTATTGCTTGGGAGGGGAAAGGAGGAGGGGGAGGGGCACACACCATGCAGATTTAGAGTTTTAAGCATTAGATTGCATTGGGAAACTACTATTTAGTTAATCTGAAGTTATATTTTTTCAAGAAATATGAATGAAAGTAAATTAGAGTGTGATACATATCCCCCCCCCCCCCCCCCCAACCTACTTTGAAGCAGCTTCATCATCCCTGAAATTTAAATTTATTCTGTTTAAAAAGATTTAGTCAGAGCTATGCTCAAAGTGCTTGTAGCTAAGTGTCATTGCCAAAAGCGGTGCAGACTATCGTAAGTACTTTTCCTCACTCTCACCGGAATTGTTGACATGTCCATTCCAAAAAACCACATACATGTAGCTAGCTAGCTATCAAAATTAACATTCCATAACTGTTTAAGGTCTTCCTTAAAAATCCACACTGTTGCAGAACATCACAACAGGCTATAAACAGCTTATTGGCAGGGCTCCAATTGGGAGCCAGACAAATGAAATAACTAAACATGCCTAGCTAGAACCATTAAATGTTCAAATATCTATATGTATAAACATCACAACGCCATATGCTGTAACCTAAGCTAACTCTAATATTATCAATCTCATCTACAGTGTGTATATATAGGCACTGCTAGATTTTTTTTTTTTAAGTTCAGGTCACACTACTTTTGAGGTTTATTTTGTGTAACCTGCAGAGCTTTAGGTGTGTCAAATGAAGCACATTATTAAAATTTTGTGGCAACATAATTCACATGGCAAGAGCAGTAGTTAGTGCAAGCAAGGTAATAAAATATATGTAACATTGTTTCAGTACCAAGCTTTCCAAGTGCATTCGGTTTGGTAAAGGGTCACACAATCAATTAACGAATGTCGAGGCTGCCAAATATATTGGCTTATCAGACATGTTGGCTTTGCAAATTATAGTGGTGATTTTATTTTTTACAATTAAATACATCAGAAAAAAATAATAAATAAAGAAGTGGCATTGACGACCAGAAATAAACCAGTACAGATGTATCTTGATGAATCCGAACAAGTGATGCAATAAAATCATGACAAATCCATTAAAAGCCAATCTTGGATTTTTTGATAGCAGGAAGTTCCCCATTTTGTTTCTTCCGTTTACGCTGTAGTTGCAGCTTCTCTCGAGCCAATTCTTCGTCATCTTCAGCACGTCCAATACGAGCACTACAACAACAGCAACGACAACAAAATACTAACAAGGCTAGGGCTAAACCTACAAATAGCCACGACAACAAAATACTAACAAGGCTAGGGCTAAACCTACAAATAGCAACGACAACAAAATACTAACAAGGCTAGGGCTAAACCTACAAATAGCAACGACAACAAAATACTAACAAGGCTAGGGCTAAACCTACAAATAGCAACGACAACAAAATACTAACAAGGCTAGGGCTAAACCTACAAATAGCAACGACAACAAAATACTAACAAGGCTAGGGCTAAACCTACAAATAGCAACGACAACAAAATACTAACAAGGCTAGGGCTAAACCTACAAATAGCAACGACAACAAAATACTAACAAGGCTAGGGCTAAACCTACAAATAGCAACGACAACAAAATACTAACAAGGCTAGGGCTAAACCTACAAATAGCAACGACAACAAAATACTAACAAGGCTAGGGCTAAACCTACAAATAGCAACGACAACAAAATACTAACAAGGCTAGGGCTAAACCTACAAATAGCAACGACAACAAAATACTAACAAGGCTAGGGCTAAACCTACAAATAGCAACGACAACAAAATACTAACAAGGCTAGGGCTAAACCTACAAACAGCAACGACAACAAAATACTAACAGGACTAGGGCTAAACCTACAAACAGTAAGAATGAAGGGTTCTATGTCTAGAAGAGAAGCACGGGCAAGTTCACCGCTTTATATATATATATGCATGTGCGTGTGTATATATATTGCACATTGGATATTTTTCCTGAGTATTTCCGAATCACGCATGTAATATTCTCACATATTGAATGTTGCATATAGAATGCTTCAATGTGCCCTTGCGTAGTTCTGGACAACTATATTTTCAGATGAATGATGGAGTTAACTCTGAAAGATGAGGCTTTGAAGCATAACCATTTTACTGTTTCAGAAAAATATATGATGTACAATAAATAATTTATTACATTCGCTGTTAATATGGGGACAACATTTCACTCTCATACTTGCATCTTCACTCGCCTTTGGCTCTTGAAAACATTTACACATGCTTTTGAAATATCTCCCATATTGTACGCTGACTCATGCAATAACTATTAATATTACATACATACATATCAATACTTGCTATATTACTCTCCCCAACCTAATATATATATATATATTTTACTTATGTAGGGAAAAATTTTTTTCCATGTATATAACAATTACAGTGAAAGAAAGGGGAGAAATCCAGTTGCCAAGACCACCCTTTACCTTCTGATCTCCTCGTACTCCTGCTGAGCATAGCTGGATTCCATAGCAATATCATCCGTATCTTTGTACCTGCACAACACACAGGCAGTAAAGACTTCCGTAGTAACAATGTTCTATACTATTAGTAATACACTATTTGACATTTTTAGCACAAAGGAAGATCAACTTATAGTCAAGTTATAGTTTTTTTGTTGTTGTTTTTTTGTTCGTTTGTTTTTTGTTGTTTTTCTTGCTCAAAATACAAGTTATTTTATATACAGGAGGAACATCCATGCAACTGAATGGGTTAAAATTTTAGCTAATTATGCCTATGTATTTGCTTGCTGACTATCAAAAAAAATGCATACATGTAAAAGTAAAAAATAATAACATTATAACTGAATGGGGACAATTTACACACCAAATTATTTCACTCACTTTCTCCGATCATAGCCAAATATTTTGCTGATCTCAGTGGAGTAATCTTCCATGTCCTCCACTTCATCGTCTGAAGCCACGAAGCCATCCAAATCATCTTCTTCCTCCTCATCAGAATAACCATCTGCCTCGAAGTCATTGGAGCGCAAGTAGTCAGTCATCTCATCCACCCAAGAACTCTTGTATGGACCCAAACTAGAGGACATAAGTAAATAAATGCCACTCGCAACAAAACCTAAACACGCCCGTATAATCAAGTGCATTTAATGCCACCAGAAATTGTGATGGTGGACGGATGCACACACACACACACACACACACACATGCACACGGACACACACATACAAGCACACGAATGCACGCACACGGACACACACATACACACACACACACACCTTCAAGGGGAGAAAGGAAAGTGTCAGACTTTTGTGCACATGCACTGAGGGTAAAATATAACGTATGAATTACCCACTAACGCAGAGTACAGACAGGAGTATGTAAGCTCGACACACAAACACACACAACTACTCACCCTGCCGGCCTAGACTGCTTACTGCCACCATCTTTACCAAGAATACGAGCAGCTGCAGCGCCATAGAAGGCGGAGGCTGCAGCAGTGCCACGACCACCTTTCCCCGCCCCCACAGGACGAGCTCGAACCACACCTCTACCCTGAGGAGCACCACGGGCCTGAGATCGTACCACTGATGGATCCGGATCCGAAGTGACTTTTTGGCGTTTGACCTCGTCACTGCCACGAGGTCCACTAGTTAACTTATCTTTGGCTATGCACGTAAACACAATCACCACAATTCAATACAGCATAATAGACCACTGACCACAATTCAATACAGCATAATAGACCACTGACCACAATTCAATACAGCATAATAGACCAAAATTCAAACACACTGACCATAATTCAGTACAACAAAACACACTGGCCACATTACATTTCTAGTCAAACAGATATATGTACATGTGTGCATGTAATGTACTTACACCCATTGGCCAAATAAGTAAAGAATTCCGCGTAAAATGAAAATGAAAAAACAATCACTAATTATCAAAATTTTCATTTCACACTTATAGAGTTTCCCCCAGAGAAAGCTAGTAGAGCAGTATTTTGACCACCAAACCCCTTGACCACACCCATTTAAACAATAGAATAATAAATCATATGGCCATAATAGTTATGGCTTTAAATAGCAATATTAGGCCAGCTGTGCTGGAAGCATTCTAGAGGGTAAATTGTGGCAATATTATCAACTGGACTACATGTGCTCTATTCTTTTTTAAACCTTCAAAATGTGCAGTGTCTATTCCAGGGTGTGTCTATTGTGGTCACCAGCTTCCTAGCCCTCAGGGAATAATTTGTGGGTAAGCAGCATTGTGCTGGCAGTATCAGCAGTTCAACACGGAATAGTAGTTGTGGTAACTAGCTCGCTAGCGTGGCTAAAGTAATGTATTGTTAGTCACCCATCGTCCACGGCATATTCATCTATCTCCTTCTCCATCTAGTTCAAAGTCAATGTAAGCAAAGGGGTCCACATCTTCCAAACCAACAGCACAGTCTCCATCCTAGCCGGCCAACTTCAAACTATTACACTATTCAGTTTCACTCACCAATACTAACCAGTACCAAAGCACCGCTATATACAGTAATGCCATAGTGACCACTAATTAGATGTGTGGGTGTGCACACTGTATTGGAGGGCACTAGCTATTTTACTCAGACTGATTAATCGTGCGTGGCCTGAGGGCACACGCTAATTGAGGAAATACGATACTTTTGAGATAAACACACATGTCAAGAACCACCCATGTCAAGAACCACCCAGCTCTATCCACTACCTATAACAGAAAGAAGGAAAACGAACAAAACACACATACATCCATACACACACATATCCATACACACATACATACACACACATACATCTGTACACACACATAGATCAATAAACACACATACATCCATACACACATATCCATACACACATACATACACACACATACATCTGTACACACACATACATCCATACACACATACATCCATACACACATACATCCATACACACATAAATCCATACACACACATACATCCATACACACATACATCTGTACACACACATACATCCATACACACACATACATCTGTACACACACATACATCCATACACACACATACATTCATACACACACATGCACACATACTTAAACACACACACACACACACACACACACACACACACAAACCTCTCTTGTCCAAAGATGGACTAGCACTAGCTGTTCTTCTCCCAGGGTCCTTCAGCGGTCTTCTGGCCAGGTCTGTCCGTCCCACTAAAGGAGAATCCTTCGCGCTTCCCTTTCCCAGTTTAGATGACACCTTCTCATTCTTACTTCCATGGCCCGACTCTGCCTTCAAGGACTCTCTAGAAGGAGGAGCCGTCACCACTACTTTGGGTGGCGGAGGTGCAACCCCTCCTTTCGCTCGTTGATGATTACGCTCCAACAGGGACTTCCCCACGGGTGAGGACGACCGAGCAGTAGAGGAAGAAGAAGGATGGCCTTTGGTTCGCGCCTCAGCCGTCCTGGCTAAGACGCTATCCTTGCTGTTCTTCTGGGTGTTCTCCTGCGCAGCCCTGAGAATGTCGTTGAAATTGGAAGGTTTGGGTGTCTTGGATGAGTGCCTGTTGGGTAGTGTGGTACGAGGGGAGGCGGAGCGAGAGTGAGCCGACTGGGACACTTTACTTCTAGCGGACAAGATCCCAGTCTTGCCTTTGTCTCTGTCCTTCACACCTTTGTCGGGAGTTCTACTGGTGCTGCTGGGAGTCGTCTGCTTGTGTGTCTTGGACTGTGGTCTGGAGGATGATGATGAAGCTACGGAGGAGGGGAGTGATTTCTTGCCGGTCTTTGATGATGACTTTTGGTCTCTTGAAGATTTCTTGGCGGATTGGTCTTTGGAATTGCGAGACGAGGATTTGGGAGATTTACTTGTGACTGTTGAGGACTTTACGGAATTTGTTAAAGATTTGCCAGAGGAAGGTACTGTAATTACAAAAAAAAAGTTTAGTTTTAATTATTGTTGTTGTTGTTTTTTCATTTACGCTTCACACAACAAAATAATTCAGATAGCACAATTAACAATTATTCCCTGAATTAACAACCAAATGAATTACCGTAAATACAAACCTAACTTGACACATCTACTTTGTACCCAAATGTATACAGGAGGTTACTTACATAAATACAAAGGTCAGACGCACCTTCGTGAATTTCAATCATTACGCCTCAGCACTTCAAGAAATAGATACCTCGTCATCAATTTGTAAATATGCTGATACAGACTATTGGACTGACGCGTCATGCATACCATTTCAGTAACTGAACTAGTTATCGCTAATTGTGTTAGTAATAAACTACTAGAAAGTAGCAGTACTTCGTATGACCCTTTCCAAACAAATGGAATTCTTCAGTTTGAAGGCCTGGTAAAAAGAGAGAGAGAGAAATAAAAAAGTTTTGATCACATGATGTAATACGTCATTACGTGGTATCACCAGCTGACTTAGTGTATCTTCATAATCCAGCTTGATAACACATTCAATGCTAAGAACACTGCCATCTACAATCCACTGTAGACTGGCTAAAGTTTTGTTACTATCCCTTTAAAAAATAAGTAGCAAAGAAAATGGCAGTGTATGAGTCATAGATTGCAGGCACCATAACAGATGGCCAGTATTCTGGAAGATGAATTTGTGACTGCTATAGTTGCTTTCACTGCTGTTGTAATTTATTGTTTGCCTTTTGCCCTGCAGCAATGACAACCAATACAGCATTCAAACACAGAATTGTTTTGTACAACGCACAAAAATAGCGCTGCATTTTGCTAAGCTATCTTAATTTTTTTATTTTGTTGATCTTCCAATTCTGTAATGGTAAGTATTTGTACCCTAAAATCCTTTCTCACACAATGTGGTCACCATTGTACACCCATACTAGCAGGCAGGTCATAGAGTGGTGCGCTGTAAACTCCCCCCCCCCCCCCCCCCCCCCCCGAGAAATCCTATTGAGTAGTAAGATTATAAATAATGCATGTGATAAAACACTGATCAGTGTGAAGTATATACAGTTTCATATAGGCATGTGCATCAAAGTAGTGCGGGTTTTAAAAAAGCATGTGGACACATACATATATAGTAATGTTTCCCACCCCCACCACTCCCACTCCCCAATAAATCTTGCATGACTCCTGAATAATGTCTCATTTAGTGTCTAATAATCCTGTCAATATTCTTATCCTTTCTGACCCACCTGTTCTCTGAGAGGGCACCTGTGACTCCACTATTCCATGATACCTCAGCTTCTCTTTGCGAGCTTGCTCCTTTGCCTCTTTGAGTTTGGCAGCTGCTTTTATCTTGAGCTCAACATTCTTCTTTTCTTGTCTGTGTTTCTCCTCCACTCGAGCGTGCTGTTCCTTCTCATACTATACCAAACAAACAAAAAAGGAGAAAAAATTTCATAATAGTCAACACTCTATCACCAGCCACACGATAAGGTAAGATAGCTCAAACCAGACATCCCATTCTCAATCCATATTACCACCGTCTTACACAGATTATTCGCTTTCAGTTTACTATTGAGGTTAAAGCGACTCTGTTCACTCTTCTTGCCACATGCTTCCTCTTCTCTCCCGATTTACAAGTTGGAAGAGAAACCAGATACAGGTTTTCCTTTTCATAACTAATTCAGTATAATTCCTGGGAAACCTCTGTTCCTGCCTATTCCGTACCTACCTCCACAAGCATCCCCTGGTTCACCTCATCCTGATTGGCTGGCTACATCACTGTTTCACCCAGCCACCACTTCCTGTGATGAACTGATGATATTTACCAGCCATTAGCTGCTGGAACTAATCCAATTGTATAATCATTCTTGAAAGAGGACAAGCTAGACGCTCTACACCGCCTCAACTAGACTGTGACAAATTTTCTAGCCCAGTTAAAAGATCTGAAAGAGGTGCAGTGTGACTCATCACAATTCCAGACTTTGGGCAACTCAAGGAGGTGTGTATGAAACTGAAACTTATCACCCCCAGACACACACACACACACACATACACACACATTACAGTAAGAAAATGCACGTGAACTGTACATCTAACTTTGAATAGCTCCAAAATACACGGGAACAAGAACATCAAGGTGAGGAATACACATAATTATCCATCTTTTCCTGATTGTCCATTCCTTTGGTGTTTGGTGTTTGTTTGTAAGTTCGTCGTTTTGTTGCTGATGTTATTGATTATTCTATTGCAGGAAGTGAACTTGGACAAGCCCACTCAGAGAATAGTTCCATGCTATCAATAAGCATAGAGTAGCAGCATTACCACACCTTCTCTTGTCAGAGATACTACTGGGCCAGCTTTGACTGTCAATGCATGTCAATGTACATGGGGGTCATAAGAGTCCTCTATTGTGCCAGAAGCACAGTCCTACCCACACACCCTTGGTTAGAATTGATAGAGCTACAAGACAAGAATTCCTATCACATTTCAACTTTTTTTGATAATGTATTGTATCAGACATTGACAGCTGCTTTGCTGGGGGGGGGGGGGGGGGGGGGGGAGAGGAGTTGGGGGTTAGTGATGTCTGTATAACTGCACTGCCTCTGCTTTGCCTCCACTGCTAGAAGAAACACTGGTCCAGTCCTGGCAGTGACTTCTTTATTATGCTTTATATATTGTATTTACTCTTACTGAGCTGGTGATGCATGTTCCTGGGCAGGGTTTCATTTAGGGGGGGGCGAAAGGGGGCATTTGCCCCCCCTTGGGTTCTAAATGCCCCCCCTTGGATTCTAAGTGCCCCCCACCCTTTTGAAAGAACCGATATTTATTAAGAGAAAAATGTAAACCAAATTAATAATAAACAATATTCACACAGCAATTCGTCTAGGTTTTTTGTTCCATACTGTAATAATGTCATTTAATTGTGTAGATGAGAGCGTCTCGGGTGTCTCCATGGCTATTTTCATCAAATAGGATAATTGTGATTGCCCAATTCGATTTCGAATTCGTGTTTTAATTAGTTTCATTTGGAGAAGCTCCTTTCCACTGAAGCAGTGCTGACAGGGATAGATAGACATATGTTTGCCAGGGTGCTAATGTTTGGAAAAATTTTACTAAGCATATTACTTGTGGTGAGCTCTTTCAACTGCAAGTGCAGGTTACCTTTCGGCTTCTTTGGTGTATTCATCTCCACCAGCAGTCTTAGCAGGCAGCTCTGCACCATAGTGAGCTAATAGTACATCTATTAAGTCCTCACCATATGTATGGAAGTCAGAAGAGTCAGCAGCTGGCACTTTCTTCGGATCAAAGATGCCAAATGAGGAGACAATATCTTGTGAAATAAATCTGCTGGATATGTTTGCCTTCAGCATCCTGATAAACGGTTCAGCCACTTGTCCTTGGAATGTAGCAATGCTTTCCGTGGTTAACGTGATGTCAGTGACTTCTTCGATCTCATTCTTTGCATCCATCAGTTCTAATACCCAGTTAGCAGCAGGTAACATGGCATCATCAAGTGTATTGAGAGTGGCATCAACAAGAGGGGTGATAGCTGTCAAGTCTATTCTCTCAGTCTGGAGAGCTCTGCTCAACTTCGCCACTTGTGGCAGAACATAATCAAGGAGGTATATGGCCACTAAAGTTGAGGGCCTACATAAGGCTTTACTGATACCTAGAGCTTCAGGTGCATGTGTCTGCTCATAGATATTGTTTAGAGCAGTCACAATTGCACTGTAGCTAGCTTTGACTGCCTTCACACAGCGTTCATGGGACAGCCAGCGAGTATCTGATGGTTTCACAACTTTCAGCTCAGGTAAGTCAAGCACCTGCTGTACTGCTTTGAGACTCTCAGCTCGCTTAGGAGAATAGTGGAAAAATTTCCAGAGGGTGGTGAGTGTGATGTACACATGTTTTATCCCACTGGTAGCATTAGCTGCTTGAACGCATGCTAGCTGTAGCAAATGGCAATGGCAGTGTACGAAAAGTGCATGAGGTGAAATTTTCTTCAGGAGACTCTGCACACCATTGTGTTTCCCAGAGAAAGTAGCTGCTCCATCGAATCCCATACCCACCAGCTTGCTAATCTGTATGTTTTTATCTTTCATGAATTCAACAAGGGCAGAATAAATAGTCTTTGCATCAGTAGCTTTCAATGGAACTATATCCAAGAAGTGCTCAACAGGTTGACCGTCCATGTTCACCCAGCGGAAGAAAATTGAAAGCTCTTCTGTGGTCGTCACATCAGTGCACTCATCTGCCATTATGCTGAAATGGGAAGCTTGGCGAAGCCGTTTCAGTAAACATTCTTCAGCCCATAAGCCAACTGCCTCAACAAATTCAACAACAGCAACTTTAGATGTGTAGGTTGCATTTAATCTAGCTCTTTCAAGGAACCCCTTTAAATCTTCTGCACCACAACTTACGATTAGATCAATAAGTTCATCAAAATTTGTTGTGTGGGGAATGTGGCGACGAGCTAGAAAATGGGTGCAACGAATTAGAGCTTTAATGGCCATTCTGTTCTTCAACTTTTCCTCATCATTAATTTGTTGGAGTTGCTGAATGACTGACCCTTCTTGTAGTGCTGTAGCTGCAGCCATCTCTGCTTCACATGATAGGAGGTGAATATCACTCTTTGCATGAATTTTCATCTTCTCTATTGCCTTCTTCCAGTTCGTGAAAGGTTTTGAGATCCATGTTCCTCCTGTTCTTTGAAGAGAAATTCCTCTCTTCCTGCAAACCTTACAAAAAGCTCCTTGGAAATTTTTATCAAACATCAGCCAATTGAAGCTCTCTTCCCATTTTTTGTTGTATTTTCGACTGCTTGCAGTGATTTTCTTGCTTTTCTCATGTGTAGTTAATCATTCCTTTGCATGCTTCTCATGGACAATTAATCTTTTCTTGGCAGGACTTGGCTCCAAAAACTCAGTATCAGATTGATTGCTGTCAATTTTATCTTCTGTGTCACTGCTACTTGAGTGGCCAGGTGACTTTGAAGAGCTTGCACCACAGAAGAAAGAGCGAATATCCATTTGAGACTATCTTAAGCTGTCAGGGACTACGAGTGCTTAGAGTTCTGGTTCTGGAAGTTGTAGAATCTGTATAGATCAAAACTCAACAACTGCTACGGTGAGCTGAGGGCTGGCCTTTTTATAGCCAGCCAGCAACCGTAAGTGTGAATCAACGTGTGATAAACCTAAGGGGAGGTGAGAGTCAGAGTTGAATAGTGTGTGAAAAGCATCTAAATAGTGAATGTCACAGTTGACTGAAAATTGCTAGACGGTGGAGGTGAAAATGAGTAGCTGAATTAACTTGTCAGGATCTGACATATGCAGACCTCATTAGATAAGATTATGTTTTTTTAATGTAGGACATAGGCCTTCCAATAATTCTATTTCACTCCCATGGTGACCAGTGCCGCCCGCCCCCCCTTACATTTTCAAAACTCTATTTTGCCCCCCCTTGCAAGAATGTCTGGATGAAACACTGCTGGGGATATTGATAGAGGATTTAAATAATTTATAAAAGCACACTTTTTGATCACAATAAAAATGGGAAGGGGAACAGGCCATTCAGAAGGGGAAAACCCACATTTTTTTCCTCTCTCTCTCTCTCTTCCCTTCTCAGTATGAAACTACTGAATAAAACGTAAACATTTCAGCCATTCTCAGCTGAAATAATTATAATAGCACATTCTCTCGGTTCTAACAGCCAATATTAAGCTATTAAAACTTAACATAATATTGGCTGTTAGAACCAAACGTTATTACTGAACAGTTTAAGCCACCTCCCCCAACTGACCCGAACTGCATAAAAAATAAAACAAAACATGTACACACGTCATTGAAATAGCTATGCAGTGCTGAATCCAGCCCAGATATAGCTATGCAGTGCTGACTCCAGCCCAGATATAGCTATGCAGTGCTGAATCCAGCCCAGATATAGCTATGCAGTGCTGAATCCAGCCCAGATATAGCTATGCAGTGCTGAATCCAGCCCAGATATAGCTATGCAGTGCTGAATCCAGCCCAGATATAGCTATGCAGTGCTGAATCCAGCCCAGATATAGCTATGCAGTGCTGAATCCAGCCCAGATATAGCTATGCAGTGCTGAATCCAGCCCAGATATAGCTATGCAGTGCTGAATCCAGCCCAGATATAGCTATGCAGTGCTGAATCCAGCCCAGATATAGCTATGCAGTGCTGAATCCAGCCCAGATATAGCTATGCAGTGCTGAATCCAGCCCAGATATAGCTATACAGTGCTAAATCCAGCCCAGATTCCAAGCAATCCACCTTATAGTTAGCTAAAAAAATAGAAACTTGGAATATTGTTCAGCTAATACTACAATTTACACATATTCCAAATGTCCTAACTATAATTTCCTTCTTTCTTAGCCCTTTCTCAATAATCCATCTAGATTGGGCCAAGCATCACACACCAAACAATAAGTGCAAACAGTCAGTAAACAATATCTAGTGGCCCGTGCAAGTACAACCATTTTCTTGTTCGATTTACGCACCAAAGTGGAGCACGACTGTTAAAAGAAAAATCGATGAAAGTAAATTTTTAAGCATGCACGGAGACCCTAACAGAAAAGAGTGCCGCACACGTATAATAATTATATACAAGATTTGGCCTTAGCCACTAAGTCGGTGTATATTATTTGCCTCCTCCCTAGTCTTGAGTAGCCAGACCCCTTACCAATCACTACGCGGGAAAAGGGTCTGGTAGACTGACATTGAGCAGTTTGTTCTTGCTTAGTCAGCAAGTGGTTAATTGTGGTTCATTTAGTATGGGTGTAAATCGTTAAATATTTTAAGGCTTGTGAATTGTTCAGATAAGTAGACAGAGCTCGTTCCGTATTGCCATGAAGAATTGTTGCTTATGCAAAACTATGCTGGGAAATGCTGCGGGTTAAATTTTAATGACACTGATATTGGTTATTGGCTAGCATTATTCACCTTTAGGCATGTCAAAAACCTAAGTACCATGGTATATACAATGGCCCGTGCACAAAGCAACAATTAACTGTATCTTACTGCTAAGCGAAACTGCAGATATCTTATAAAGGCTAGTCCAAGTCACTACTTAGCATTACTAATGGCATCATCTAAAGGAAGAGTTTTGACACCGCTGTTGGAGAGCTGTGCACAGAAATACAACACGCGCAAATTTTTTAGCAGTCTTACGTCACAGGATATTACGACACCTATTGTTTGCAGTCTCCCCAATTAGCGAGGGGAGAACTGTAGGGGGTCTCAAGTAATGCCAATGTATATGCACACCCTAAGCAACTATTATACAAGAAATGTACGTGGTGTACACATGATTCAGTATGCAAATAGATAAATACAAAAAAATTGATGAATGATTGCTAAATAATATTGTAATCCATCTCAGCACTCTATTACTATTAAGTGGCAGATAACCAGAGACTGACATGCGGCCTACAGACTAAGGCAATCGCCCATGCTCACAAAATCTTCAACTTTTATCCCTCAAAAAAAAATAACACTCACAACCCGGAAGTAACTTGCCTTTCTTTCGGCCGATTTCTGATTGGAATTAGCCTGCAGTATTAGCTTTTGAAATTCCATGTCATAAAGTCAACTATTTCGATCTCAATAGCTATAATTGAGAGCCTCACGGTATTGACTGACATTGAAGTGATGCCAAAGTGAAGAAGATCATTTCAAATAGTGCGCACTTACAACCTTTACCAGATCTGCTCTGTTGAGGATTTCACCATCGCAAGTCGCTCATGAAGCGTCGGAGTACGAGTAAATTAAGATATGAAAATTTAAACTTTGCTAGCTATAACTAAACTGTAACTAAAATTAAATTAATTTTAGAATACCGACTTTTTTATATTTAGCTAGCTATGTGTACCAAGTTTCTGAGATAACTTTGTAACTTTCATATGTATACTTTGTACTTCCATCCAGTAGATTCATATAGGAATTTTCTGAAGAGGGTTGGGGAACATATACCATGCATCAATGATAGCTATGCCTCTATATACTGCTTCCAGCAAAGAGATTCCTAGTTGTACTTTGGGTTTCACTTGTAACTCACAATGAAAAATCAAGTTAACAAATTTTAAATTATTCTCTCTTTTTTTTAAGAGGCCATCATCATTGGGTTAAAACGTATAAGATACAAATAGCTGCAAGAGAAAGTGGTGAGGAGAAAAGAAGTAAATGTTGATGGATGAGGTGGTAAAAATATGGCAAGCATGCAGTGTGTGTAAATAAATAATGAGATGAGTATATCAAATGTAATATAATTGAGCAATGATAATATTACTCAAGATATCGTAAATACAGGCTATACATGAATAATAGACTATAATGAGATATAAGTTTAAAAAATAATTGAAGAAAACTTTCCAAATATGATGAAGGAATGATTAGCAGTTTTCCACATTGATTTTTTTTAATAGCGTACTTTCAACTTTTTTTTTATTTAAAAAAAATCACTAATCCAACAACAAAAAATGCTAGCATCATCACACTGCCTACTGATAAGGTATTACAGTGTAATAAACAGACAGAGACAGTAAGTCAACCAAGTGATATAGAACTAAAGAACAAAGTACAATTACAGAACATAGAACAAAATTAAATACACAAAGCAAGTACTAACCATCAAACAGTATGGACAAGCGTAAGTAAAACAAATAAGAACAATGAAGTAAAGAAAGTAGTAAAGAAAAGAACTGAATAGAATGAGAGTTACAAGTATAATGTGATTGGAATGAAATGGGGATTATTTAATATATGGGCAGGCTTGAGAAAGGTAAAGTAAGAATAGAATAATTGTTTTGTGTGACCAATGAGAAGGTACACTAATTAGTAAATTAGCACCTACTGCTAAATTAGTCCACAGAAACATTAGTTGAGGTGTGGGCTGCTCCAGATGGCTAGATTTAGCTGATCTCAACATAAAAATTTCCACAAAAAAATGATTTCTTTGCAAGTAAATTGGAGCATTAGGATAAAATCTGTTGTTCCTCACTCAACATATACTTTGCTGTCTCTGTCTGTTTATTACACTGTAATACTAAGGTATTACCTTATCAGTAGGCAGTGATGATGCTAGCATTTTTTGTTGTTGAATTAGTGATTTTTTTTTTAATAAAAAAATATTTGAAAGCACACAGGTGGTTTAGAGAGTTTGGAAAAACCAACGTAGTCCAAAGATCCTCCAGCTAGTCTGGCCTGTGCGAGACTAGCTGGAAGGATCTTTGGACTACGTTGGTTTTTCCAAAAGATCGCTTACTGGGGGGGGGAAGCTTCCCCCCCAAACTGCTCAGCTTCTCCCCCAAATTATCTCCTGCTGCTTTTGTTGAAACTGAGTAAAACTACACCTTCACAGTAAAAATGTATTGTACAAGTGACTTCATTGGCAACAAACACAGACTAGAGGAGGTAGGACACATTATACCTTAGACTGACCTTTACATTGGTATTATGAGCACATCCATTCAATAGCCACTACGTCATTTTGAGGTCAACTGTGACCTACCTCTTGTGAACAAGGACCACTGTTCTAGCTGCTAGCTAAAATGGACAGGTTCCTTATCAGGAAGAAGAGAGTCAGAGAGGAAGAAGTACCTGTTGATCAACCCATAGGGGATTCAGATGGTGTTTCAAAAGCACAGCAACCACCTCCACCAAAAGTTCCTGCTATGAGATTATAAAAACAACTTGAAGTATGACAGTGCCTGGAAGAAAACTTATCCTGGATTGAAGGTATGCTATGTTCTATTTGTAAGGAACATGGTAAAGTACAAGTACAAGCCAGAGGTGCTTGGGTTACTAGGCCTGTGAGTAACTGGGTAAAGGCCACATCTTTGTTTAAAAAGCCACATCTTTGAGCATGCCCAATCTGACTGGCATATTGTAGCAGTGGAAAAGAAGGCCCTTTCACTCTCTGTTTCTGAGCATGGAACTGTAATGTAACAGATAGAAAATGCTAGCGAAGAGCAGAAAAAGCTAAACCGTGATTTGCTAAAAAAGCATACTCGATCCCTGTATTTCCTAGTGAAACACCACATTCCACATACAACCACATTTGAACCTCTCATATCATTACAAATTGAGAATGGTGACACTAGGTTGCAGGTTCATCGTGATACATGAATCCTGCACTATTGTAGTTGAGCTTCTGGCAAGTATCAGTGAAGTATTGAAGAAAAATATTTTATCCAGCTTACATACTAGTGAATATTATTCATTAATGGCTGATGAGAGCATGGACTCTGCATCAAAAGAAGAGTTATCAGTCTGTGCTAGATGGCTTCATGACGGTAAGGTGGTGAAACTACAGCAAAATCCCTTTCTGATCATCTAATTGCTTTTCTAAAGTCTTTAAATATGGCTTTGATGGTGCTAGTAACATGTCGGGCCATAGAAGTGGTGTACAAAGACGATTTAAGTTACATTCACCCTCAGATATTTATATCCATTGTCACACACATAGGTTATACAGCTTGCTGCTATCAGTGCTGCTGAGGAACATCGGCAAGTAAAGCGAGTCTTGGGAACACTGTTAATTATCTGGAAAGTATTCCACTATTCCCCCAAAAAGGCAGAAAAGTTAATGTGCGGAGAAGTTTACCAGCATTGGTAGCTACATTTGAAGAAATTTATGATCAAACTGGTGATGCTGAAGCACACGGTATATCAACATTGCTATTAAAATATCTCACTGTGGCTACCATCTACATGTTTTCGGATGTTTTACACACGGTTGCTAAGCTCCAAAGTAGCTTACAAAGTGAGAAACTAGATCTTACTAGTGTTCCTACTATGGTGACAAATACCATAAATCGGCTAAAAGAGTTGAAGGAAAAGCCTGACACTAGCACATGGTTCAAGAATCATGCAAGTGTTTTCTCTGACCAAGGACAGCTTGGACACAAAAATATTAAGGTTACAGAAGAGGAGAAGACAGAGTTTTTGTGCAGCACCTCTCGTCCATATATACAGAGTGTTATTGACCACACAATTAGTAGAATGGGGTCAACTGATCTAATTGGAGCAGCATCAGTGTTTGACCCTTGCCATTTACCTGAAACTGAAGACAATCTGTCTGGATATGGTACAGAAAAAATTGCCAAATTGACTGATTTCTATGGAATGAAACAGAAAGTGAAATGTGATGGACAAGAAGGTGAATCAGAACCTGACATCGATATTGAAGAAACAGAAGCTGAATGGAGACTATTTCAGAGGCTTATTTTCAAACAGTACAAAGGCAGTTCAATTCATCAAGTATTGTCTAGGCTAATTTGTGAAGGTGATGTAGCAGCAGCTTTTTCCAACTTGTCTAAGTTAGCCTCCATAATGTCTGTGCTACCTGTTACAACAGCTACTGTGGAACGTACTTTCAGCAGCATGAAACTTATTAAAACCAGATTGTGAAAAAGAATGGGTGATGGCACTCTTGATAGCACTATGCGAATCTGTATTGAAGGTCCTGATCATCTATCTAGTGATATTTTAGAACAAATACTTGATTACTACAAAGCAATAAAAATTCGAAAAACCTCACTTTAATATTTCAATTTTGTAAATGTAATTTTCAATACAATATTATGTTCTGTTACACTTGATATATCTCTCTATTACATCATAAGGACATGACTTAGCTTCCCCCCCAAAACAAAATTCCTAAATAGAACCCTGATGTGGTGCTATGGTGACACAACTGGTACTGGATGGGGCTCTGGAGTAGATTGGCTTAATTTGCCATGGCAGATCACAATTACTAACCTGGATATATCACAATTAAAAAATAACAACACTCTTTGTCATCAGTTGACCACACTCACTTCTGTATGAGTTTATTTATTTGCTTACCAACCATTCCCTGCCCCATAAACTGCTCACTAACTCTTGATAAAGTCTTTTTCATGCCTAAATGTCCAGAAGTGGGATCACTGTGGCATGATGCTAGAGTTCAGATCTCTCATCCAAATCAGTAATGTAACGAACCTAAGTTATGAAAGTCATTATGAAGTTGTCTCCTTTTTTAATCACAATTTTTAATAGTAACATTTAATGGAACAGAAACATTTTTAACTAAAGCTTTTTTTTTTATTGTTCTGAACAGCCCTTGGTTAATCAGGTCTCAATAATTATAAACTTTAGATGATGTATTTTGGTGTGGAAAAACATACACCTACAGTATATCTCCAACAAACATTCCTGTTAGAAACTCTGGAACACAGTTATCTAAAAAGCTAGTACATTGCTATCTATTGCAAATTTATACAATTGTAAATATTCTTTGAAACTTGTAAATGCCTTCATGTATATCCAAACTGAAGCATCTCCCATTTAATTCCGGTATAATCTAGTCATCATCCAATAATGCTATTAGTGTGGTTTGGTTGAGAGATTCCAGTACTAAAAAGTATCTTAAATGCTTAGTTAGTTTTTTCCCTTGAAGATTTAGCTAATTTTTCTTCAATATTATGAGTAGTTTTAGTTATTGGCGAGCGAGCGTAGCGAGCGAGACACTTACAGGGGTAACACAATCGAAAATCGGGGATGTTTATTGGCGAGCGAGCGTAGCGAGCGAGACACTTACAGGGGTAACACAATCGAAAATCGGGGATGTTTGTTTATTTATTTATTTATATATATGTTTGGACGTATGTATGTCATTTTGTACTTTGACCCTCCGTATTTTTGTGTTCGCTCCGCGTTCGACCCCGTCCCAATCTTCACTAAACAGAATCCTCGGGTCTAGCGACCATTACCCGTATCGCCTTAGAAATTGAATTGTTTACGGCTTTGAATTGTTTTGCGGGTGCAGTTAAAACTCAAAAACTTATGGGAGCTCCATTTCTATTCGAGTTAGTGGCGGTGGTAAGTTAATACGCTATTTGTCACAGTTATAAGCCCTACTCAACAGTGTTTACTGAAAATGCATTGTCCTCTAGACGAATCACGAAGGTAAGTCTTGCGTAGGTATGTTCAGTTGTGTGAAAGTATTGTGCGTTACAACTACTATTAAGAATATCACAAATAAAATTTTAAATAACGTGACTTGATTTTGTTGCTTCTTTTTCAATTCAAACAGTTGCGGGGAGCGGTTACTATGGCATTGAAACCCCTTTACCACATACATAATTTTAAAACTCGACTTTATTTTAGTAGCTTGAGTGTTAGTTGTTAAAATCAATCATTTAACAATAGTGTAGTTTAAGGCTCGCTCGCCATTTGTGCTCAAGCACACCACTAGTTTATTTATTGGCGAGCGAGCGTAGCGAGCGAGACACTTACAGGGGTAAAAATGAAAAAATCGGGGATGTTTGTTTATTGGCGAGCGAGCGTAGCGAGCGAGACACTTACAGGGGTAACACAATCGAAAATCGGGGATGTTTGTTTATTTATTTATTTATTTATATATATGTTTGGACGTATGTATGTCGTTTTGTACTTTGACCCTCCGTATTTTTGTGTTCGCTCGGCGTTCGACCCCGTCCCAAACTTCACTAAACAGAATCCTCTGGTTTTGCGACCATTACCCGTATCACCTTAGAAATTGAATTGTTTACGGCTTTGAATTGTTTTGCGGGTGCAGTTAAAACTCAAAATCTTATGGGAGCTCCATTTCTATTCGAGTTAGTGGCGGTGGTAAGTATTTGTCACAGTTATAAGCCCTACTCAACAGCATTTACTTGACAATTCATTGTCCATTAGACGAACCACGAAGGTAAGTTTTGCGTAGGTATGTTCAGTTGTGTGAAAGTATTGTGCGTTACAACTACGTACTATTAAGAATATCACAGAGAAAATTTTAAATAACGTGACTTGATTTTGTTGCTTATTTTTCAATTCAAACAGTTGAGGGGAGTGGTTACTATGGCATTGAATCCCCTTTACCGTATATGCGTAATTTAACAACTCGACTTTATTTTAGTAGTTTGAATAACAATAGTGTAGTTTAAGGCTCGCTCGCCATTTGTGCTCAAGCACACCACTAGTTTATTTATATATATGGACGTACGTATGTCATTTTGCACTTTGACCCTCCGTATTTTTGTGTTCGCTCTGCGTTCGACCCCGTCCCAAACTTCACTAAACAGAATCCTCCGGTTTAGCGACCATTACCCGTATCACCTTAGAAATTGAATTGTTTACGGCTTTGAATTGTTTTGCGGTGCAGTTAAAACTCAAAATCTTATGGGAGCTCCATTTCTATTCGAGTTTAGTGGCGGTGGTAAGTTAATGCGCTATTTGTCACAGTTATAAGCCCTAACTGAACAGTATTTACTTAAAAATGCATTGTCCACTAGACGAACCACGAAGGTAAGTCTTGCGTAGGTATGTTCAGTTGTGTGAAAGTATTGTGCGTTACAACTACTATTAAGAATATCACAAAGAAAAATTTAAATAACGTGATTTGATTTTGTTGCTTCTTTTTCAATTCAAACTGTTGCGGGAGCGGTTACTATAACATTGAAACCCCTTTACCTCATACGTAATTTAAAAACTCGACTTTATTTTAATAGCTTGAGTGTTAGTTGTTAAAATCAAATTTAACAATAGTGTAGTTTAAGGCTCGCTCGCCATTTGTGCTCAAGCACACCACTAGTTTATTTGTATATATGTATGGACGTATGTATGTCATTTTGTACTTTGACCCTCGCGTTTTTGTGTTAGTTATGTGGTCAACCCCGTCCCAAATTGCACTAAACAGAATCCTCTGGTTTATCGATCAGTACCCGTATCACCCTAGAAATTGAATTGTTTACCGTTTTGAATTCTTTTGCGGGTGCAGTTCAAACTTGAAAACTTAAGGGACTTCCATTCTATTCGAGTTATAGTGGCGGTGGTAAGTCAATGCGCTCTTTGTCATGATTATAAGCGGTGCGCAACAGTATTTACTTGAAAATACATTGTCCACTAGACTACTGCGAAGGTAAGTCTGTGTAGGTGCATGTCCAGTTGTGTCAAAGCATTGTGTGTTACAACCACTACTTAGCTAAAGAATATCACAAAGAAAACTTTTAAATAACGTGTATTGTTTTGTTTTTTTGTTTTCCTTCCAAGCAGTTGCAGAGAGTTGTTACTATGGCACTGAAATCCCTTTACCTTGTATGCTAAATTTAAAAACTGGACCTTATTTTCAGTAGCTTCAGTGTTAGAAGTCAAAATCATCCATATAAAAATAGTATAGTCTTTAGGCTCGCTCGCCATTTGTGCTCAAGCACATCACTAGTACTATCAATTGACTGTAGTTTTGGTTAATTTGTGTTATCTCAAATTTTTAACAGTAAAAAAACAGAGCGCACCCGGGCTGACCGAAATTAGCAGAGGGCGGACCTATTTTGGCTACCCCCGTATTCGAGGGGACCAAATTTCGTGTGACGGGCCCCTGGGCAGAGTGTATTTCACCCAAAGATTTGTACGAAGAAGTGAAGAAATATCGCTGTATTTTTGGTGAGTTAATTCATTGGTATTAGTGACACTAGCTAGCTAGTATGGGTGGCAGTCTTCTCTGAATTTGTAGCTGAATCTGTAGAAGAAGAGAGCTGACCACGGTGTTCAGACTCCTTGTATCATTTTCATTATACCTACACCAACCAAAAAAATCATAGCAATCCTGAAACACCCCCGTTGGCATGGTTGTTGAGAATTTTTACTACATTGTGAATGCTCTTCATTCCTACTGTACAGATAACTAATATATTGGGAAATTTATCTCTGCACTATCATTGTATTATCAGTCCAGTAGTGGAGTAGTAGTTGTAGCGTACTAGATGTGTAGGAATAAGATAAGTATGGCAACTTGTTTAAAAACACTCGTTGGTAATCTCTTCTTTTTACTTGCTAAGTTTTGTTATTTTATTTTTTACTGCTATTATTCATAAATAACAACTAATTTAAAACAATATTGTGTAACAACATTTTCAAGCCCATTAGATTATTCTTAACCTCTCCCTTTACATCTCCACCTTGCCTGTGCTTGCAAACTGTCCCAGAGCTCTTCACTTCATAAGTATTGGTATTAGTTGTATTCACACACACACACACACACACACACACACACACACACAGTATACTTTGGGAATCCAATCTGTTGGATATTGCATTGTCACATGAGACTAAGATGACCTAATGTTTCGTTTCAGATTCAACATCATCGGAGTAAACAGGTTGTCTTTTTTACGAGCACGTGTTGCAAAGCCTGAAATTTTAGCTTTACCCAACGATACTGGATTAGCTACTGAAGACGTAAATATCATGTGTTGGATTAATAGCATGAATTAGGTATAGAACTGGTTACGGGTTTGTTAGATTAGGGAAGCCAGGGAGTCCTTTCCTTCTATTGTCTAAGTTACTATTCCTCCTTAGCGATTCAGTTTATGCATCCAGTGTGTAAACATAATGCATGTGAATGTATGTATAGCAATGTATAACAATAGAAGACAGCCGGCAGATATTTTAACACAAGATTATGCAACAAAACTAACAGATGGTGTGTCAGCGGACATATGTACGTGTATACCTCGCTAACAAATAAATTCTTATCCGTTGACAGCGCACCATGTAAGCAGTGGTCTCAGTTCACTTTCTCCAGGCTCTTTTTGCTGATAAATTATTGTGAGCTTATCTAATAATACAGATTTTTTCCCCAAAATAAGTCTCTCTATTTTCCATCTGAACTTATTGGGTTGGAGATTATAGGTACACTAAAAAGGATAAACACTTTGACCTGCTTTTCTCCCTATTCCTTTTGTGTGTGGGTGTATGGTTGTTATTATTTTTGTTTGTTTGTTTTTGTTTCCACCTCCGCTTTGACACAGTCCAGTTACTAACTAGTGATGTGCTTGAGCACAAATGGCGAGCGAGCCTAAAGACTATACTATGGAAGGAAAAAAAAACAACAACAACAAAACAATACACGTTATTTAAAAGTTTTCTTTGTGATATTCTTTAGCTAAGTAGTGGTTGTAACACACAATGCTTTGACACAACTGGACATGCACCTACACAGACTTACCTTCGCAGTAGTCTAGTGGACAATGTATTTTCAAGTAAATACTGTTGCGCACGGCTTATAACCATGACAAAGAGCGCATTGACTTACCACCGCCACTAACTCGAATAGAAATGGAAGTCCCTTAAGTTTTCAAGTTTGAACTGCACCCCGCAAAAGAATTCAAAACGGTAAACAATTCAATTTCTAGGGTGATACGGGTACTGATCGATAAACCAGAGGATTCTGATTAGTGCAATTTGGGACGGGGTCGACCACATGACTAACACAAAAACGCGAGGGTCAAAGTAAAAAATGACATACATACGTCCATACATATATACAAATAAATAAATAAATAAACATCCCCGATTTTCGATTGTGTTACCCCTGTAAGTGTCTCGCTCGCTCGCCAATTAAGTACATGAAAATTCTTTCGTCTCCTCTGAATCAATAGTAGTTCTTTTATTATTTATTAATGGGGGAGAGAACGCTTATCCTTTATAAATGTGAACTTACAAGGATAAGTTTAATCCACTACACACATGTGGATGTGGTTTCTGGTTGGAAATAATAATTACACTTGGAATGAGAGGGAGAGCACCACGCCGCCACCTGAACATATCTGGTTTCTAATCTGTCTCACATGGTAGATTGTAGTGAACAAGTGCAAATATGGTCACTGTCAGGCTACTTATTTGGTCGCCTCTTGTACTCTAGAGTATTCCACATAACAGTTTATGGAAATTTGTTTTCTTAGTCCATTGGACATGTCCCATTTAGTATCGTCAGCAGTTCACTAATATGAGTTTTCTATGAGTAGTCACAAGAAACAACTAAGCATTGGAATAAACATTTGAGTCATCACCTGCTGTTCTTCGAGTTAATCAAGTTTGGGGTGGGTGGGGGGGGGGGGGGGGGGGGTGCTATCTGAAGGGGTCACAGCTTTCATACTTGATTAATGAATTAATGAGATGGAAGAGGAGATGGGCAGGAAAGGAGTAGTCTTTGGAATATGTGTGGCTAGTACGTATGTTGGAGTGAGATCTTTTCCGAACAAAAAATAACTTCACAATTTCTTTCTCAGCCTTCTTTTACTCATTAGATGTATTCTCTCTCTTTCACAGGCTTTTTAAACAATACAGAATTAAAAATATTTGGTCGCCACCGGGAATCGAACCCAGGACCGCTTGTGTGCTATACAAGCGGTCCTGGGTTCAATTCCCGGTGGCGACCAAATATTTTCAATTCTGTATTGTTTAAAAAGCCTGTGAAAGAGAGAGAATACATCTAAAAAATAACTTGTAAGGACTTACTCCTTACTGTGCACATAAGTAAGTGTGCTTCAAGGAATCCCAATCCTAGTCACTACTGCCTCTGCTGGATGTAGTTTTTTCACCAATGGATTACAGACCACCCTCACTGTCTAAACTAAGACAATGCTAGAGGGATGCAGTACAAGCATAATATTTAAATTGATTATGTTACTTTAGCTGGAACTCATAATCCTGGCATGCGGCCATAATCTATATTATGTGGCCAAGCTTTGCACATGTGCTTATAGAGTGCTGACTCTGTGTATTTATATGCCAAGCTGTGCAGCTTAGCAGCAATTATATGAAGCCTATTAAACATTGATTTTAATTAGTCTTTTGAGTAGAACTGTCAATTTTAATAGGGTTATGCCTGCCATAGCAGTTTTTTTTTGTTTGTTTTTTTGTTGTTGTTTTTGTGTGTGTGTGTGTGTGTGTGTGTGTGTGTGTGTGTGTGTGTGTGTGTGTGTGTGTGTGTTCGGGCTATATGTAGTAGTTATGTCCTTGGTTCTGGGCCTGAAGTCCTAGAGTTCAAGCCCCACTCTGGTAATTTTTCCATCTAGTTTTCCATCTGCCTCCCACCAGTCCACCCAGCTGTGATTGGGGACCTGGCATTTGCTGGGATGCAAATTCAAGGCCCTTTTCTCATGAAACAGCAATGGTCCAGGTGGGACTTCAGGTGCCCACACCACTTGCTGTGAGGAAGGCCTGTTTTCCTGTAAGTTCCTAGCCCGGCTCCAGGAGCTTTACTTGCACGGCTCACAGTGCCTGCTTAGTGCACAGGCATCCTGGCTCTGCCAGGTGTGCGTGACCACCTAGCAGCAGCAAGAGAATTTGCATTTTGCATTTGTGTGTGTGTGTGTCCATGTGTGTGTGTGTGCATGTATGTGCACATGTGTCTTTGTGTGCATGTATGTGCACATGTGTCTTTGAACCTAAAAGCCATCAAAGACAAATTATTTCATTCCTTTGATGACATAGCATTTTCGTTTCGTGCTAGTTGGTAGCAAGTGAATCTTTCAATTTGATGTTTTGGGTCCTATGTCATCTATGTTACAACGGATTCTGTTACTGTGCACTACTGATCAGTGAAGCTTACTTGTGACGCTTAATTGTCATATTTTGTAAACATGCCTTCTCCAACTTTGAGTTAATGAAACACACACACACACACACACACACACAGATCAACACACCTGGGTAGGTGTACGCTTTTCCTTCTTGTTGTGTACACAGGATAAAAAAGAATATATATATACATGTGTAGCATAATTTATAAACACATATGAAAAGTAACACCACTAGTGATGTGCTTGAGCACAAATGGCGAGTGAGCCTAAAACTACACTATTGTTATTTTAACTTCAACACTCAAGCTACTAACAAAAGTCAAGTTTAAATTACGTGTATACGGTAAAGTGGACTCAATGCCATAGTAACCACTCCCTGCAACTGATAGAATTGAGAAAAAAAAAAGCAACAAAAACAAGTAGCATTATTTACACGTTTTCTTTGTGATATTCTTTAGCTAAGTAAAGGCACAATACTTTCACACAACTGAACATACCTACACAAGGCTTACCTTCGTAGTTACTTGGACAAAGAATTTTCAAGCAAATACTGTTTAGTCGGGCTTATAACTGTGACAAATAGCTTATTAACTTACCACCGTCACTAACTCAAATAGAAATGGAACTCCATTAAGTTTGTGAGTTTTAACTAAGAATTCAGAGCGGTAAACAATTCAATTTTTAGGATGATACGGGTAATGATCGCTAAACCGGAGGATTCCGTTTAGTGAAGTTTGGGACGGGGTCGAACAACGAGCTAACACAAAAATACGAGGTCAAAGTACAAAATGACATACGTACGTCCAAACATATATATCAATAAACAAACATCCCCGATTTTCAATTGTGTTACCCCTGTAAGTGTCTCACTCGCTTGCCAACTAATCAATTTTGGAATTTGCCTCATAATTACTTTTGGAATTCACACTAGTTACTGAGTAGTCTCATATTTCTAGGGCGTAGTGTACTTTGTAAGAGTGGGTGTGTCAATTTTATCGTAGAGTTGATCCCAAGTCCTCCTGAACTATCATAACTAAGGTTTAGTTTGTGGCTTCCCTAGCTTGTATTATGGGGTGTGCCGATCAGTAATTTGCAAAACTTGACAATTAGTTCTAAGGAATAACATACAGTACTTGCAAGAGAATATTTTGTTATTATCCATGCCAAGTTGATGTTTTGGTAACATGCATTACCAGAGTTATCTTATTGAATCATGTTGACTTTGAACTGGTAATGGGTATGTGTTTGAGCTGGTACAACTGCTTCAGATTGTAGGATGTGATAATGCAGTGCACAAAGATAAACTGTGGTATAGGAAGCAATGTACCACTAAGAGGAAGTGATGTACCAGCTATTGAGTATACAAATGGCTGTGAAGTAACTCCCATGTTGAAACCCTAAGAGTGTTGTTGCACACACATTCAGTTGTTGTTGTTGTTTTTTCTTTTCTTTTTTTACCCCCACTTTCCCCCCTGCGCAGGCAAGCTATTAAGACTGTCAGCTTTGTTGTAGTATTTCAGAAGCTTGAGCTTAGCAAGTGGTAACTATTGCACTATAACTTGCACATGTAGATAAATTTAATTTACTGAAGAAATATTGCAAAGTATTTCCCCAAATTTATTTTTATGGCCAAACTCTGGGATAATGTAAAAGAAGATCCACAATCGAGCAGGACAATGGCAGGGTTCTATCTAGAAATTTTGCTTGGGTGGTAGGGTGGGTTCAGCTAAGTCTATGGGCTTTATATAATACTAAGTTGGAAGGCAAAAACAATATTTCTCATCTTTGGGTGAGGGTGGAGGGAAAGTTTTGACGTTTGTGGGAGAAGCTCTCTGAATGGTGTATGTGCTGATAGTGGTAAGCATGAGAAGCTTATCAGACACGCCCACATTCCAGTCCCATTGCAAATCTGTCTTTAGTAAAAGAGAGCACAATTTTCATTATTGTGTCAATTCATTCCATTTTTATTTCTTTACTTTTTTAATATCTAGAAATACTTGCTCCAATCAAGTGATTATAAGTATGTATAGTGAAAGATCAAACTCGTTCATTTTGTTTTATTTGTTTCTTTTTAGCAATAATTTTTTTGCATCTGTTAATACACATTGCTTGGAATCTTGCTTTCTAGAAGTAAGAACTCGTGCCATTATTTTATCTTTCATAAAAGTCCAGTGTGAATAGAAACTATAGGAGAAGTCTTGTGTGAAAACGGGTTGCTGTTGTTGTTTTTTGTTGTTGTTTTTTTGTTTTTGTTTTGTTTTGTTTTGTTTTTGTTTTTGTTGTTTTTTTACGTTTCACTGTTTATGAACTACTGTAAGTATGTGTAGCTAAGTTAGTAGTTGAGGCTGAGTTTTCGCTTATTAACCTTCAGCGCGTACGGTTACAGTAGTCTGTTTGTCACTCGTTCGTTCGTTCTGTCTGTATGTCAATAGCGTTTCTCGAACTTCACGTTGATTTAAGCAGCGATACAATTTGCACTTGAATGGCAAATACTTAGCAGGCAGAACCTTTGCCTTAGCATTGGAGGAGCCAGGGGTTGGAAAGAGGTCTGCTGCATAAGACTGTAACAGTATGTTATATCTTTGTAATGTGACATAGCTTAACCTTTAAAACACTTTTACCCAAGCTTGTAGCTAGCTAGCTACTATGGCTATAGCTGCATCACATTATAGTTAATTTGGTCACTTTCACTGAAACAGAGCTGACTTTAGCTTCATCATCAAGACAAATATGGCACTGTATTTGTTATTGTTATTTATTGTTTTTCAGTGTGAGTGGATTTTTACTTTCTTTGCCAGAGTGGAGTTTTGTGTTCAGTGATTTTAGAACAGAGCTAGACTTCTGAACTTGCCAAATCACTTTGTCCAAAAATGGTAGCTACTACTAGCTAAAGATTAGACTGAAATTAGATCACTAATAGAAAAATAAATCAAAATATAAACCAATAAAATATGATATTTTCTATTCATTTTTTTCTTGTCTCTTTCATTCTGTCTGTCTGTCAATAATGATTCTCGAAGTTGGTGAAAATTCAAGCATTTATAGCGATACTATAACTGCATAGGGGGGGGGGGGGGGTGGCAGTTGTGTCTTTATCATTCTCCATTGCCAGTAAACACACCCACAATTAAATTTCCAAATGTTTCTGTTTAGGCTTCATTGTTCTGATAATTGAAATAGCTAAATTTTCGGATTAAGGGTAGGTGAGGTTAACATTCTGAAACTGGTTTTAGGAAATCTTGAGGGAGGTGCTGGTGGTGAAGTGGAGGGCTGTGCACAGATAGTGCTGAAGGTGTGCACCACTGGTGCTCTAGTTAGTCAAGAATTTGCTTGTTCTGCAAGAATGTTGTGGAATGCATAGAAGAAACATCACACACTACATCTGTGCCAACATTCTATATTTCACCACAGCACAGGCACGTTATGGCTCTTTGTGTTTGTTGAATAGTTTAGACATAGTGACGAGGGACTAGTTGTGTATCTATCAATAGCAAGAGTATTCTTCAACAGGTTGACTTAGTTGTGCATGTATCCATAGCAGGTGCATGTGGAGGAGGGATTGGTGTTTTCACAATTAAAGTTCAGTTTCTTTAAGAAATGTTTCCAGCTCTACAAACCTGACAACAACTACTACACCACTCTGCAAACAGCATATCTGTCAGGTAGCATTTTATGTCAGGTGAGCCAGTGCCTTCACTGTCATCACAGTGCTGCCTTCAAGTTCATCAACAGCAGGAGGGGAAGAAAAACAACAATTAGGAGTTGGTACTAAGTTCAAAAACAACTTAGTTATGAACTAGGCCAGTAATGGCATCAGCTAAATCAATAACCAAATCAAGCATATGTATTTAGAAAACAACCTGAGCAGCCGAACAATTGTGGGTGTGTTTACGGGCAATGGAGAATGATAAAGACACAACTGCCACCCCCCCCCCCTCCCCCACTCCCTATGCAGTTATGTAGAGTTTATTGCATTTATCACCACTACTATTTTTTTCTCACCCATATACTGTATGTATGTATATATATTAACGCTATGCGCAATATTATATAGTGGATTTGTTTGGAGGCAGGACAAGAGGTATTAGATTTTCATAGGTATAGTTGAATGCTAATTACCAATTAGCACCATGGGTGCTACATTTCATCCTTCATCACCCAGTGGAGTCGTTTCTTGCCCTTTTCAGTGGGCATAGTGTGGGTGGGACAATTACTTCCTCCCCGCTGAGCTTGCATTTTGCTGCCAACCGTCTCAACTGATACTATTCGTAGGCATGGCAGCGGTTTTTATTCAACACGTGCCTGTGCTACTGTAGCTTTCGTTGCGATACCTTATACCCACTCACTCATTGCTTCTCCATTAACTCCATTTAATGATTGCATTAAACTTCTTTAATGCTGTGCGCAATATTATGAAGTGGATTTGTTTGGAGGCGGGGCAAGGAGGTATTTGTTACGTTTTTCTTAGATTCCATATAGGTATAGTTGAATGTTGATTACTAATTATCACCCATTAGCACCACGGGTGCTACATTTCACACTCCAAACTCTGGTCAGCGCACTTCTAACGTGATCCACCATCTGGCCCTTGTCAGGGTTTTTCCATCCGCTAATTGAAACAGCAGACCTGGCCGTGCTCCCCTGATCACTAGGTAGTCCAGCATTGCCCCCACTGGACAAAGTGCACAGCCCAATCACCCAACGCACACTTCCACGCCCATTCTGAACGGATCAGTTTAGATACTTTTAACCTGACCTTCAACATTGTCAGGTTGTCCAGCTTGTCCACTGGCACATCTTTAAAGGCGAGGTGAGTAGCCTCGTCCAATGCAGATCTGAAGGCACTGTAATCTTGCCTGACCTCAGGAAACCAAAGGAACAGAGAGATGCTGCTGCCCACAGCATCACCTTGTCTCTTGATCTTGGCAGACTTGACCACCACACAGCATGGAGTTTTGTAAGCAGGTCATACTCACTGGTGATCGGTTGACGAGTGAGGGTACGAGGCGTTATTGCTTGTACTCTCTTTTTCCCTCGTACGTACTCTCTTTATCCCTAGCATGACTAGTTCCAGCTTTGCCGTGGATGTCATGTCAGGATTCCCCCAGCCTAGGTCTATCTGGAGGTGGCGGATGGCTGCCAACATAATAGATGTGTGTTTGAGTATGCTATTGCCAAGTGTGCAGCAAAATGGCATACTACATGTCCAGAAGTCTTATATAGTTACATCACTATGTATATCATAGAATGATTGTGATTCATGACAGATCAAAGTCTGTGGCCAGCCTCAGAGTGAGTGGTCCTCCCCTTGTGCTTTA
>WLWD01003208.1_pt1 | contig 48582 bp, 33 predicted proteins | sample 6712731 | NCBI WGS metagenome assembly WLWD01 (sample SAMN12718690, study PRJNA576275) | sponge metagenome | isolation source: marine sponge | host: Mycale hentscheli | place: New Zealand: South Island, Marlborough, Capsize Point | collected 2014-11-01 | reverse complement strand
CTTCTTCCTCAGCCCGAGCCGGCGCTCCCGCGGTAGCCTGACCTCTCCCAGCTGAGTGTCAAGCTCAATACCCAAGAAGGTCAGCACCGAGGCTGGACCCTCTTCCTTGCTATCGTCCAGCGGCACACCCAGTCTCCCACATGCCTCCTTGAAGGCTCTCATGGACCTGGCACACTCGCCCGTTCCCAGTGCCCCCACCGTTATGAAATCATCAATATAGTGACGCAGCCACCCGGCGCCATGGGCCTTTGCCACCCATTCCAGCGCGTCCCCGAGTGCCGTGAACAGCAATGGGGCTGACCTCAGCCCAAACGGGAGTGTCCCATCCACAAACATAGCTCCTTGCCATTCCATGCCCAGCAGCCACCTGTCATCAGGATGCACCGGTACGTTGCGGTACGCCTTCCTGACGTCTGCCTTGGCCATCTCGGCCCCTCTGCCCACCTTGGGCACCTGCTCCACTACGTGGTCCACGGACATGTAGTGCAAGCTGGACCCCTCCTTGCTCACCCACCCAGTCATTGACACTCCCCCCATCTGGGATTGACAGATCGACTATTAGCCACCACCTACCAGGCTTCCCTTTTTTCGGGATCACTCCGAACAGGCTGCAGTGCGCTTAAACGTCTTCCTGGGGAGTGGAGGCAGTCCTTCCACCAGGTGCACCTTGTCAGACATGTTGCTCTCACGCCCTTCCCGCTCCCCATCCAATAGGGAGCGAACCAGCACCTTCTGTAGCCAGTCCGCGGCGCTCCTCTCCGGAGAGCAGCCTCCTGACCTCACTCCACTCTCTCGCAGTTCCTTTGCCCGAGGCTCCCCATGGCCTACGATTACAAGAACCAACATGACTCCCATGCTGTCTTCCCCGTCTAGCCTGCCACACCCTTCCCCGGCCTGAGCCTGCCTCTGGCCTACCTCCAAGGAGGGTTCTCTGACCTCTCCCCCTGATTCAGCCACTTTACCTTGCCCCTGGCCTACCTCCGGGGAGGGGTCACCAGACCACTCCTCCCCCTGTTTCAGCCACTTCCGGCCTACCTCCGGGATGGGGTCGTCCACCCACTCTCCCTGCTTCAGCTACTCTCTTTGACCCTGGCCTACCTCCGTGGGCGGGTCACCAGACCGCGCCCCCTGCTTCGGCCACTTTCTTTGAACCTGGCCTACATCCAGGGGTGGGGTCAACAGCCCCCTCCCCCTCACTTCAGCCATTCTTGGTTCAACTCTTCTCCACCTACTCCCCCCCTTATCCTTGCCCTTATCCCTTAGTGTTGCATGGTTGGTACGTTTGGCCTTTCGTTCTGCCATGGCACTCCTCCCCCCGCCCATGTGGGCGGGGGGGGGGGCATGTGCATGCTCACCTCTGACCTCGGCAACTGCCAAATCGGCCATCTCCCTCCTGTTTTGTTTGCCCGTTGGGCTCAATAGTGGTCACGCCCAGGCAAACAAGCCTGGGCGGAGCGAGCACCAGGGACACCCTTGCTAGCCGCCAACTCGGCTCCACAACCCAATTTGTGTGTCCCATAATTCCCGTAACTACCAAAAGCTCGCCCTCTAAACCTACGCTACAATTCCCTTTGAGCCTTTCACCTTAGGCAAGCAAAGACTGGTTGAAATGAAAGGTGATGAAGGACGGTATTCGGAAGAAGGTGGGCGCTTACTAGAACTAGAAAGGACAGTAGCGGCTCAGGGAGCCAGGATGGATGCGTTTATGGAGCGAATGCTGAGGAGGGAACAGGATGGCAGGCTGGGAACCCCAGAGGAGGGTAGGCCTCTCCTCCTCTTTAGCCTGCTCTCCTCTTCCTCTGCGACGACAGTTTCGCTGGTGGCTCTGCTGTTGCCAGCCACTCCCACTCTCCTACTGTCGTCCATTTAGTTTATTTTAGACTGGCTTGGTCACCCCTGGCGCATGCGCCCTTTATACCATCTAGCACACCCCGTCACCAGGGGGGCGTTCCTTGCTTTACTTGCTTCCGTTGATAACCTCGGTACGCTTCTCTGGACCTGCCGTGTGCCAAATTTCAAAAGTCAAAACAACTTAAAAGACCCTAAGCATGGCGTGAAAAGACAAACAACTTTTTATTCTCTCTCAAAGTCGATACAATATACGGGGAATGGGAGGGGTTTAAAACTAGCAGAAAAAAAAAACTGGCATAGCTTTGAAACTATTGCATGCACTCTACAGCTTACCTCCGGCTGAAAGTTTACCACTACATCCCGTAGAGTAGCCAAAGATTCCAACAGGACTGGCTGGGAGACGTATAAAAGCTAAAAAAAGAACTCGAGCAAAGTTTTGTTAGTCACCGCTATAAGAGGCTGCAAGATTTAGTTACATATGCAGGAGTACGCTGTTAAGTATTTGGAAACATCAGTTATACCAGAAGTGGCAATTCAATTTATGTTTTCTCGATTTCTGGTTTAATTTCTTTGCTGAATACAGCCCAGTTCAACTGCCAGTTTCTCTGTGCGTCGAAGATTTTACCCTTCAGTATTGTAGCACTAATTGTAGCTTACTAATAGCATAAAGAACTCAATTTTTTGGGTTTGCGCCATAAGGTTCCTTTTTCTAGTCCCAATCACACACACATATAATATAGTTTCATTTACAGCCTCAATAAATATTCTATTTGTACCCATAGCTAGGAGTAATGAACTAAGAGGAGAGCTCACTATGAGCTACAGCCATTTAGTAACAAAAAAATTCTACACTTTCTAAACCCTAATTTTCTTAAAGCCCAATCGAAGTGTTTAGTAACACGTTGAAGTCGAAGTGTATTTTCCTATTTGATGGCCGGCAGCTGAGAAGTAGTATCCATCTTTTAGTAGTTCTCTCTCTTTGCAAGGCCTTAAACATGTTACCAAACGTTCTTCTGTTTCATTAATTTTATCATATGTGCTACTAATTACACATATTCATATATTATATATTAGGATACATGTATCCATATATATATATATATATATGGATATTGAGGCAATTGTCCTATATATATATATTATATTTATATATAGGATAATTCTCCATTAAGTCCATCCTTGATAGTTTCCAGTTTTGCTGTGCTCCCTAGCTCACCAGATAAGTGCGAGTATGGCTCTTGAGTGATTGCAAAACAAAACAAAAAACAACCATACTCACGTAACACAGTGGAACCTCTCATAGTGAACTCTCCAACGAGCAAATCACCTCAGTGTGCCAAAGTTGAATTTCATGAAATAAATTAATAATATTTACTACTTAATGGTATTCTGTGATTTTGTTGTTTGTACATATATAATATTTGGTGAAGGTTCACTTCAGTTAATTGAGGTCCTCAATTGCAATACGCATTAGTCTTCCAAGATTGATGTCACTAATTCTAGGCCCAAGACGATTTTAATCAAATGGGTGTGGTTTCAGGGGAAATGGGTGTGGTCAAACAAACATGTGTGCTCCCCCAAGAAAACAATCCTGTATGAAACCTGATATGGAATTTTATTTGGTAAGGTGTTGTTGGTATGAGTCATCGTTGCTCTTGTGTTTGTTTGTAGGTTGGTTGTTTAAACTGAAAGACGTGGCACCTGAAGACTTTGACAACCTCATGGATGCTGAGAAGTACAATGCTTTCCTGGAGGAGAGCAATGACTAGTAACCTTTGTACTTTCAATTCTTTATCATCTACACTGCACTTCTATTAGTCTTCTAGTTACAGTAAAGCAAACAGAAGATAAATTGTAACTATAAAATTGGTACGGGTAAGAGATGGGAATGGGGTACAGAGGTCATCACTGAAGTTAGAGTTGCAACTGTATAAATGGGTCAAGGTGTTTCTAAGACATACTTTCTCAGGAGTCAACGTCTGTAATGGAGGATGTTTAATGGATACTGTATCACAGGGGTTGGTTTAATTTAGGGGGCAAAAGAGAGCATTTGCCCTCCTTCAAAATTTTTAAGAACGAGGTCCTTATTTTGTAAGTCAAGCATAATAGTAGCAACATTCACACAATTCTTTCATGTTCTTTTATTTTATTTTTTTTATTTATTATTCCATACTCTAATAGTGTCATACAAGTCTATCTCTCTGGTGTTGCTGAGGCAGTTTTTATGAAATAGGAAAGATGGAACTATCCAATTCACGTTATAGCTGAGGTACTCCGCTGTCTATATACGTGTCTATGCCAGGTTACCAGAGGAAGGATGAAGTTTAAGACTGAATTGCAATCAAATACTGGCAGGCATGGTTTCCGAAATGTGCTTTCAAGCACTAAGCACTTTCAATGAAAGTGATAATAATGTAAATAGCACATTTGCACTGACAGATGGAGGCTGAGTGATGTGACATCAATAATGTAACCTACAATAGCTTTTATAATTTCTCTTAAAGTATAATATTTATTAAAATTATGCTGCTGTAGTTTGTAATGTAATGCACAGCATGCTTGAAAGGACTTTGACTGATCAAGCATTTTTTTAAACCAAGTACATGTACTTTAAAAAGTGCTTGTACTTGAGCTTCGCACTGTAGGAAGTGCTTGAACCTATCCCTGAACTCTGGGTTCTACTGCAATAGCAACTACACACAGCTTGCACATATTGGGGGAGGGGGAGCTGGGAAGTTTGGTAAAGGAGCTCTTCAGTGCCCCCTATTAGATTGAACCCAACAGTGCATGCAATGGACCATGAGAAGGTTGTGAATAACCAGGCAGCCATGATATCAGACAATGCATTGGCAGCCCTCCTGGACAGGATGATGAGCAAAGACCCAGACATCCACACCCTCTCTGGCAATAGCACAATATCGCAGACCACGACATCCTCCAAGCAATACCAGGACAACTTCAAGGTGATAGCCGAGAGAAACAGCCGCGGGAATGTAATCTGCTCCGATATCTCGGAAGAGGAATTTATGGATACTTTAGATTGCCTCACTGTGAATCAGGAGCAGCAGGCGAGGGACAGTGGCTGTGAAGTGGCATCCTCTTCTGCATCTACCTCTAGTATGTGTTCTGCCAGCCCTGAACCCACGTCTTTCTCAGAAACTGCTCTGAAGAGTGAATCTTGCTCTTCATTTGCATCAGTGCCCCCTATTAGATTGAACCCAACAGTCCTATTCCCAGAGGCCAGTCATGCGGAAGAGTTGGCAGCTGGCAATTTATTTTACTAACCGAGCTGTGAAGTAAATCATTGATTATGTTTGCCTTCAGCATTCTAACAAGTGTTTAATCACCATTATTTAGGAAGGTATGTATCAATGATTCTGTGGTTTTGATGTCAATAGCTTCTTTCAATCTCAACTTTATTTTATCATTTTTAAAGGAGCATTAATCTTCTCTGTTGCTTATTTTAAGAATATTTCAAGGGCGAATGCCCCCCCTCCCCCTAAATGAACCACTGGTTGTAATAATTGGTAAACTATGTTTATATTTAAAAAAAAGTAGCTCAGATGCCCCCCCCCCTCCCCCTCCCAATTTTTAAGCCAGCAAAACTTTGAACATCATACCAAACAGTCAACTTTCACTTTCCTAATAATTCATACCACAACTCTACTTTGCCCCCACCCCCGCCCCCACTTGCCAGAATGTCTCGATGAAACTCTAATTGTTATAATAATATCTTTCTCATGACCACGCTTCTTTTAAAAAATCCAAAAGGTCGTCTTTACCCAGTGCACGTACTTCACGCTTGGAAACATACAGCCTTCCTCTGCCTTCTAGCTCTTCAGATTCTCTGGGTTCTATGTAAGAAAATATCTGTTCCTCCTGTCCGTCTTTCCTCTTCCATTCCTTCAATATGGCCCTTCGTGGCGTCCATTGGAAGCAACTCTTATACTTGACCAAATAAGCCATAACTGGAATGACATCAAACATAGGCTGAGGTCTCCCTCCGTGACTCTCTTCCCACAGACTCTGCAGTTTCACAAAGTACTCCCCCACATCCTTTCTGGACAGGTCATTTGCGGATACCACCAGTTCCGAATTCTTGCAGGTCTCCGTGGCGACCAGGTACTTGTCTGCATTAGGAAAAATGTCTTCAATCAGAAACTCGCACGCCGCCTCCACATCGCAAGCCACGTTAAACTGATTGGCAAGCAGCGTGCCTTTGCCAGGCTCCAGTGCTCCGAACATACCGTACACACCCCTCACTCTGTCTCGTAGATCTTGACCACTCCCAGTGAACAGCCGAGTTAAAGCAGTGGCTGGTCCACCCAGAAATATAATAACGTCACCACACGATTGCCGCATCAATTGTGACAAATCTAACAACGGTTTAAAATGGAATCGCCTCAATAAACGCAGCAACTGGCGCTCTCTTTCTTCCTCCGACAAGTCGTTGTATCTGTGTGTTAAAGTCTGGTATTCTCCATAACTCAGTATCTCCCCAGCATCTCCACTGTCTCCTGTGCACAGATCTCTCCTATCAAACAAGAAGTCCCACTCATGGAAACGATCAGAGAGTGGTGCCGATGGTGCCACGCCTCCATCATAAATGGTGAATATGGAAGGAGAAATGTTGCATTTCACAAGATAGTTCTCAAAGCGAACTGCAGAGTCTTCCAAAACCCTACGCCCATGGCTGTCTACACTGGTTTCTTCAGGCTGGCGAATAAGCTCATTCAAAGACAGACATTTTGTTGCCTTCCGTGTACGAAGGTCTACAAGTCGGCCCGTCAAAACAACGTGCAGATGAGGTTTCTTGGCTCTGACTGTAGGCAGAATATGCTTGGTTATGGCAGCCACAGCAGCTGGATTATCAGGGTCTGGAGCGTCCACAAATACAATCACTGTTTCTTTATCAGTTAAACTCTGGTGGCTAGGAGATTCCTTTTTTAATATTCTAAAGTAAAGTAGAGAACTCAATAGAATAATCAGAAACGTTGCAAATATTGTTGAGACAGTCAGAATCAAATCCATATCCTACGATAAGTCAAGCGACCCTTTCCTACCTTAAGGTGATTGGTCGTACGTACTTTACCATTTTTGTTTGTTTTGTCACGTGAAAGAAAAAACAACAGGAAAAGGCAGATCTGACCTCGGATGTCCTTGTCGTTCCGCGTTGTTTCTGTCGTAAGGGCTATAAATTATTCTAACGTTGTTGCTACCTGGGCCAAGGCAACTAGCGTAGTCTGGTTTCGAGAGGCCCAACGAGATCTCGGTTTGGTTGCGGATTTTTCGTGTATGGCATTTGTCAAGAAAATCTTCAGTTCAAAGAAAAAAGGAGGTAAAATTTAAAGCTATGTTTTTAGAGTACTGCTCTATTTAATCATTGCTGAATCCTCAGAAATGGCCGGAGACCTCGCAGACAAAACCGCAGCTCTCTCTTTGAACGATACCGAAGACGTGGAAACCGCAACCTTTGCTCTCAGCTGATTTTGGTTCCCCGAGGCGCAGTTCGGCTGTGTCCCCGGGGTTCTAAAAACCAGGGTGGGATTTACTGGGGGGAAGAAGAAGGGGCCTACTTACTACAGTCTGTAAGTTGCAGTGTATTTGTTGTGATAGTTTAACACCTGGTTCACAGTTTTGGTAAACCTTTCTCCCTTAGTGGTGACCATACAGAAACAGTGGAGATACGGTTTGATTCGAAGGTCACATCCTACAGCAAGATGCTCAAGCTGTTCTGGGAGAATCATGATCCTACTCGCTGTGCCTCAAGACAGTACATGTCGGCCATTTTCTACCACGATGCGACTCAGAAGAAGTTGGCTGAGGAGGCTAGGGAAGCAAGGCAGAAGCAGTTGTCCAAGAAGATTACGACTAAGATAGCTGAAGCCGAGACCTTCTACAATGCAGAAGAGTGAGTTACTTGCTAAAAAAAAAAAAGGTTGGGACATGAATATGAAGTCCTGTGCAGTTTATGAGTGAGTGCCTATATGCTTGTTTTGGTCAGCTAATAATATCTCATTAGATGTGTACTGGGAGACTCCAGATCCCTTTATTATAAATTGCTGTTGTTTGGGTGTGTGAGCTACACAGTCCACTATAAATGTATAGGGTGGTAGTTTTGTATGACATGGTTTGACAGTGTACTGTCACATGCAAGTAATGCACTTATCAGGTACAGCTGTTAATGGTATTCATTATTCATGATTTCTGTTGAGTGTACCACAGTTGTTTGTGTGTGAGCTGATATTGTGTATAAATGACTGGTGCATTGTACTTTCCTGGCCATGAATATAGTTTCCTATTTCCTGACCTTGCAGTTTGCAACACATTGCTATATTCAGACAACTGGTAAAGGTCATAGCATGTGCTAATCATGTTTTGAATCCTTGTCTGTGAACAGAGTTTTCAGTATTTGTAGGCGTGACTAAATGGACTTTGTTTGGTAAAGTATGTTATCATGTGTAGCATCAGTAGTCAGTATCTCTTCAATTTAATATCATAGTTTCAGTTTTGGAACTCTAGGCACTGGCAGTATCACTTGTGAAGTGAGTGTTCCTAGTGACTAGAGAGAATACTAACCTCTTCAGCTGGAGCCAGTAGCCTTTTTATTTTTATTATCCTTTTTGTCTACTCCTCCACAGGTACCACTTAACTATTGAGCTGTCTAGGTTGCCATTACTAATTCTCTGTATTACATGATAGAAGAAACAATATGTATGAGTAATAGCACAGGTAACCGTGCTATTTCGGATTAATAGCACGAATAATGTGATTGAAATAGCACGAGGCGAAACTGTTCAATTGCTTTACGAGTGCTATTGATTCCTAATAGCACAGGTTACTTGTGCTAATAGTCGGCCAGCTTTAAAAAAAAAAAATCATTTGCAAATTGTAGCTACACTGCATCGTTCACTTACTATCTCCGTATTTTAGGATTAGCTGCTGCTGGAACTTCGTTTTCAACGTACGGTCCCTTGTAATCTGTTGAAAAACATTCTGTCTAATAAGGGTAGAGCTTCTGTGGTAAAGAATGGCATTGTCTCTAACTAGAAACTACTCAAACTGTACGTTTCCAAGGTTAACACTGCACACATTCGTACTTACCCATGGTATTTCACTTAGTTTCCACTTAGTTACGCGCTATTTGATTTTCCTCGTGCGATTTCAATTGAACAGTGACTTTCCCATACATTTTTGAATGGGCAATTTATGCACCACACTATTATTATTGTAATATTACTAGTACTGCGCTCAATAGTGCAGTGTTTCTAGCAGTCTACCTCAGCTAACTCATTATATAAGATTCTATTAATTATTAGCTTATGAATTGATTGTGTCTGACTTATATATCATTTATAAGACACATCATCACCGTGTTGTGTTTGGCGACTACTTGAATGTTCTGGGACTTTTTTTAATGTTTACACATGCACACCAGACAGGAAGATTATGTGAGAAATAGTTTGCATGTGAGTGACCTTCCTTCCCGTGTGTCTGCCATTGGTGTGATGAGTTGTCATGAGAGGCTTCCATCTGTGCATTACTAGGAGTTCTGTTTAGAGTGTGAACAATGCACAGTGTGCTAATAGGATTGTGTCTTCTCTTCACGTCAGATGTATGATAGTCAGTGGAAGTTTTAATATTTGTAGATGAGCAAAAAAATTAACAACGGTGTATGTTCATGAATAATTCATTAGCTGAGATGGTTGGTAAAGCATCATCAGTAAAGGTGCTAATGACAGTGGTAAGGCGCCACACTTCAACGACTTCTTTTGCCGCGTGTATAATATTCATACTTCCATCATCTTGCAGAAACTAAGCCTCAGGGGAAAGATTTGACATTAGAAGTATCATTTGCAACAGTCACTTCAAAGACTCAGTAGAGTCTAAATGTTAGAAGATTGCACAAAATAGTACTAATATTGTAAACTTTGAATTTAGAAATTGGTATTTTTGTACTCATTTTGAAGTTAATCGACCCTTGTTGTACTTATTGCTATAGTTACCATCAGAAGTACTTGCTTCGCCAGCAGAGAGACATTCTCAAGGCTCTCAAGCTTTCCGATGCTGAACTCATCACTTCACACATCGCCTGTCGTCTGAATGGATTCTGTGGCGGCTACGGCACTCTGGAACAGCTAGAGGCAGAGCTTCCCGGCTTCAAACTCGGGCCCGAAACTGAGGAAAGACTGAGAAAGATCGTGAGCCGAGGACAGTTCCACTGATCTTCACTCTAACCTTTGCTACCATTTTTGTGTCCTAACTTGCCTGCTTGTATGTAATTTTTATCATCATCATTTGTGTATGTTTGTATTGTTGGATTTTGTGTAGGCTGTAGTGTGTTTATGAAGCTTGGTGGGTTCAATCAAGGTTTCTTGAAGCCCCCAGGTGGATGTTGCATTTACTGCTATATCACTATACAGCTTTAACACTGTATCACTTGGTCATGTATTTATTTATATTACAACAAAATATATGTTGAAAATCTCTTTCAATGACAGAAATAAGAATGCATTACAACAAAATATATGTTGAAAATCTCTTTCAATGACAGAAATAAGAATGCATGATGTGAAACACTGAATGTAAAATGATAACCAATGGGTGTGGGTAGTCCAAGTCAGCGAATATGCACTATTGCTCTTCTTGTTCCTGCTGCTGTTCTGGAGTCACCGGCTGTATCTCACCAGACAAATTCCTCTCTAAGGAGGCCAACTTCTGTTCTGTCTCTAACTTGCTCTCTATCACCTCAAACAATGCCTACAACCACACATACACAAAGCCTCAAGTTAGATCTATGACAACAAGGCAAAGTATAATAATAATAATAATAATAATGATAATATTAATAGTAATAATAATAATAATAATAATATTATTATTATAATAACTAGCAAGTACCCCGTCATAATAATAATAATAATATTATTATTATAATAACTAGCAAGTACCCCGTCATAATAATAATAATAATATTATTATTATTAACTAGCAAGTACCGCCACACCATGGCACTTGATGTAATAACTTTGTTGCAATTAAATAAGGTATTTAGTTTCTCCTATCCAGATTTCTTCTTCCTGAGCCCTCTGAACTCTGTATATTATATTCCTCTTTCTCTTGAGTCATGGATCCCGTTCCCCTCCTTTGTCAATCTCTTCTGCTCCTCAGTATCCCCGTCTTTTTTATAGCCTTGATTTCCATTGGGCTACTGAGTATAATGATGCTTTACCCTGTGAAATAGTAATTAATCTCATCATTCAAACCATTGCATAGCATGATGACCATTACCAGTCTATGAATATGATACAAGTATGATGACCATTACCAGTCTATGAATATGATACAAGTTTGATGACCATTACCAGTTTATAAATATGATACAAGTATGATGACCATTACCAGTCTATGAATATGATACAAGTATGATGACCATTACCAGTCTATGAATATGATACAATAATACATGCGTCTAGCCGGAGGAACATTGCCACGACCTTTTTTCGACCTGTAACCTTTAACCTTTGTTTGTTACCTTACCTATTATAGCAATATAGACTACGGGTATATAAAGCTACGATTTTTGTGCCCGTTTATGCCAGCATAGGAGGATGCCAGCATAGGAGGATGCCAGCAAATATATGCCATTACATTTTAGCTTTTTAGTTTCGAATTGGTGTTTGAATTACAAGCGCAAAATCATGCTCCCCTAATCCTTGATTTGTTCCTATTTCAGCCAGTACTTGTCCTTGTGGCTTGTATAATAAAATTGGGCAGTGTTTTTCATTAGAAACACACTCATGGACCCATAAATGAACACTCATGGCATCCTCTTTGTGTCTTTCAATCGTTCTTAAGCCGAAACATTTTTCTATATTGTATAAGTCTTTCCTTGTAACTAAATGAGATCTATCTATCGAAGAACCTTGTTATCTCGAATATGTCTATGTTATCTCTAATATTGTCTAGTATTTTGTCAAAGCTAATGCCTTGTACTAGATCAACTGCTATTTGTTGTTGAATGTCTTGTGGAATGGGAAGATACCCAAGACTACATGAATGCCCATAGTGAGTTTTCATATAAGTGATCTTCACTTTACTGGATTCCAAAAATGAAACCTGAAATCCAGCTGTGCAGTATGCATTCATTTTTGAACTTCCTTGTGTTTTTAAACTTCTTAGTCCTTTACTCTCGGACTTGTATACTCCACTTCTATTACAATAGTAGTATTCAACCTTTAAATTTTTCCTTACTTTCTGCCCACTTTGTTTAACATAATAGCTATTAGTATTTCTCTCCTCTTCAGTTTTCCATTGCTCAAATTCTACAAAAATATAAGAAATGTTATATTATGTATATGAAATAAATGTTATATTATTTATAGGTAAACAATGTAAACATTACTATAGAGCTGAATTTGCATCCAGACCAATTCGCAATAGTTTCGCTTATAAGTTTGTTTCAATGTTAATTTTGATCCATAAAGTTATATGAATAAGTTCATGCAATGCCCTAATAGAATGTACATATCTTATTTACCTTGATGGTTTGAAAACATCAGCTGTTCTTCTTCCATTTTTATCCCATGCTTTACTCTTAAATGTTCACGGAATTGGGATATGTAGTGGCAAGAAAATGGACACACATGCTCTTTACACATGATCCTTCCACTTGAAACAGTAGAGTGCACCTGACGCATGTGTTTGTATAAACTGCTGTAATGTTGGTACTTTTTCCCACATTCTTTGCAGTTCAAAGTGTTCTCCTGACTTTCAGCTTTTTCTATAGTTCCATGCTCTTTACACATGATCCTTCCACTTGAAACAGTAGAGTGCACCTGACGCATGTGTTTGTATAAACTGCTGTAATGTTGGTACTTTTTCCCACATTCTTTGCAGTTCAAAGTGTTCTCCTGACTTTCAGCTTTTTCAATATATAGTTCCATTAGTACTATTACTACCATCTACCATATTACTAATAGCAATTGGCCTCAGGTTCTCAACTTTTGTTAAAGTACAAGGCTTACATTCTTCATTTAAAGGCAATGATTCTCTGCTGATTATATCTGTTTTGGGTTCTGTTAAAGTACAAAGTTTACCTTCTTCATCCAAAGCCAACGATTCTTTAATGGAATTATCTGTTTTTAGTTTTAAGTATGCTAGGACCCCATTGCAATTTTCATCTCTCCTATTGGAGGTGTCAGCCCTGCAAAACAAGGGGAAAAAATGAGTATATAAATAAATAAATTTTGTAAACTTACACTTTGTACACAAAAAAAACTCCACCTCATGAGTTCAATTAATGCTAATTTTCATTTTTTACTACCCGTGTGGCAGTGATCCAAGCTAAGGATTACCAATGCATTAACGCATAAAACACCACAAAAGATTGTTATTTTGCTGGATTAATAATGAACTTACAATAATGCCTGATGAATTAGTTCATACATGATTTCAAGCCTGAATCTTGGAATGTCCCGCTAGGAAATTAGAACGTCTGTTCATATTGACTGGCATATCAAGTTATTATTAGAGTTCATTTAGTGAGAATATACATAAAGGTAAAACTATAATGTTTACTACAAATGCACTTTAGATTTGGTGGTGTTATTCAGTTTTGTTGCTATTTTACTACTGACTTGCTATCATTTACTCACTTCCTGTTGTTTTTTTTGTTTTTTTTTGGTTAGCTGGAGCTGAGTTGAGTACTCTTTTTTTACAACTGCCTTACTAATCAGTCACATATTTAATATTCATTGTTCTATCTCAGTCTCTCTGTTAGTATGTTCTATTCTCTTTAGTTTTTTATAGTGTTGAACAATTTAATATAGTATTTCACAACAAAAAGAAATATCAATACTTTCTTTTTGTCTACTAAATGTAGCTATAAACACATGATTCAATAAATACATTTCTATATTAGCTAAGTGCTTCGCAAAAAGTGAAAAATAACAAAAAACAACTTGTATACTCAAAAGAAAACAAATGAATATTCACTAACCTGGTTGTAATCTGGTGTTTTTTGTTTTAGTATGCACTCTGCAGCCTGTAAATTATATTATTGTCCCAACTTATAATCTCGAAATGCATATTTAAATTAGCTGGATATTATGTGATACGGTCTGTACTTACTTTCAGCGCAAACACCCCACAATCGTGTAAATTGCTCTGTGATGGGTACTCCTATATACATGAATTCAGAAATGCAAATAATAATAACAATCACCAGTGGCATAAACTAATTTACCTTTCCAAATATTTTACTGGTAGCACCTTTTGGTCCATATTTTGCAATTAAACCCAAAAAATAAGATGACATTGCAAAAGACTTGATACCCTTGTAGGAAATAAAGTTCATTTTAATAGTAGAAACCAGTAGGATATATGTTGTAACTTACATGGCATTTAAAAATGCCTTGAGTCATCAACAAACAATAGGCATTAATAATCTATATGATATTAAATGTCAATAATTGTGAACTCAAAAATAATATTTTACATGTATAAGAAAGTTTACCTCATCATTCAACCACAAATCTTGATTGTTATCATTAGGAGTTACTTTGAGTCTCTTGAGACTTGATCTTGATATTGTTCTTACTATTTTTCCACGATTGACAGACTCATAGGAAATTTTATAAACAATTTCTGCCTCATTCCCCTCACACAAAGCAAGACAGTTTTTAACATCTGTTTAAATACATTCCAATTTTATGATTATGATCATAATAGGTGTATGCCTTCTAAATGTCAGGCTAACCTTCTGTAGTAGGTAATTCTAATAATAACTGCAACCCTAAAACAGGTAAAGGTGGTAATGTTTTGTTTCTCTTTTCTGTGCTTGGCAAGCTCTTTTGCAATATTGTATTCCATGAAGTTTGGTCCTGTTTATGATTTCTTAACAAATCAAGAAGCTTTACTTCCGCTTCATACTCATCATCCTTTTCAAAAAACAGCATGTACGGTTTTTGTTTAAAGACAATGCTGTCACTGACTTTTGTAATCTACAGACAACAAGTGTATTGGTAATGCATTCAGAACACATAAAATTATTCTCTTACTGAAGTATCACTTAAGCAAAACCACTGTGTGGCTACCTTCACAAAAGCTACATAATGTCCGGTATTTGCTGATTTCCCACGGTGACATATGAATGACTTGAGGGAATAATTTTGAGGTGCACCCTATGAGAGAGAAAAAGTGGTATTATTAATATTGATCACAAACAAGCAAACATTGCTATGTAGGGATTCTTAAGGTAGAAGAATAGGTGATATCATCATCAATTTTCTTAATTTCACCCTCATCATACTGAAATCTAACAGATTAAAAGCTCTAGTTAAACACACATTTCATAATAATAATCTAAAGTACCTTAGTAAATGGATAGTAAGAAAATTTGGTGCTTTGTAAATGTGATCAGTTATGAACTGATCACATGTGTTGTTACACCTGAATATAAAAAATGAAATTACTAAATTTAGTAAACAACAACTTAAGACAAGCATACCTTACACAAGTGTATGCTTGATCACTACCAAGCAACTGTGGCTCTTGTGCCACTTTAACACAGCCTTCCAAGTCTGAATCCTGTTGTTAAACACAGATCAAGTTCATGACTGGCCATACAGCCGTTTGATGTAATTATTACACTACTACTTATTGGGCTATCATAAAAGAAATAATTAAAGAATATGTATCTGTGTGTATAATATATATCAATATGTGTAATCTACTTTTTCAATAGCATCTATAAGTATTTGTAATGTGAGAGGAGTTAAACTGAGTTTTATTACTCTCATGAACAAACTATAGTTTAAAATCCTGTGGATATTTTTAATAGTATAATGTGAATATGATCCCACAAATGGATGAAACTAAATCTAATATCAGTGCAAGAAGGTCCTTTAGTTTTGTTGTGTAGTGTATACTATGCATTGTTCTGGTGTTAAACTTCAATAAGTTTAGCTTCAGCCATGAAAATAAGATTCTGAAAACTCTGACATAATTATAATACATCAACATTTTGACGGTGCACAACTTTTCAAACATAAACTTTTCCCAAAATATTCATATATCACTCGCCATTTAAATTTCACTAAGCTAAACTGATCGTCTTTCTCTTCATTTCGCCATGAAATTAATTATTAGTAAGGAATGAAGTTGAAAGAAGTGATTGTACACACTTACACTAATTGCAAGTTCCAGAAACTTTTCTGTTCGATATGTCGCCAAAGTGTTTTCACATCCTTTGCATTTGACTATCACAATAAAAATATTCTAGTAAGATAAAGAAGATAATATTGCACTGTATAAGTAAACAGCTTACTCTCAAGTATTACTATTTGGTGAAGCTTGAAACTAATTGTTACTTACTTGAATTCTGAAATTCAATATTTATCAAAGTTTCGAGATCCGGTGGACAGCCTCTTCTATAGTAATACAGTACAATACAGTTCTTAGCTGAAGCATTTAGCCCAATAATAACTAACGTCCTGATTCCTGCCATTATGTAATCAAGAAAATTAAGAAGAAATTCTTGAACATCATTTTCTGTGTTTGGAACCCAATTTGGAAGTATATCTAAGTAATTCCTTATTAAAAACGATTTTGAGTGAAAGTGTATGTATAAAACCTGGTAATTCATCATATATTTCTGTTGGTGAAACAATTCCTCCTTTTTTTGTTGCTTCTTCAAGCAACAAAAGAGACTTTAATACTTTCATCTCACCTACAAAATTTAAAATTTCTTCTATTTTTATACTTTTAGTACATCTTCCACACTCACCATAATTTTTTTCATTGCCACTCTTGCACAATTCACTGCATTTCTGCAATGTGCTGGTTAGCTTGGAAGAATATAGCAAGCACTGAATACCACTATTCATAAAACAAGTATTGCCAAGGTTGACAAGACCAACTGGCTTCTTTTCAGTCATATCTTCACTGAAAACCAGTTAAACAGCAAGCACATACACCCAAAAAATATAACATTTTTAAAACCCTGTATTATTTGGAACGTTGCTTCTACAGGGTGATGGCGGACTAACCAAAACGATAAAAGCACACCGTAGCGGTAAGAGTTGGCAGTGGAAACGAGCGTAGCGGTTATTAAGATAATCGCCTTAGCTATGGCTTCTGGTTTTTCCAATGCAGGTCAAAAGACTAAGATCAAAGGCCAGCAATGGTCCTTGGCAATGTTCATCCCCGGATCGGATCGACAATGTTCGTGCAAGGTCAAAGGTTGGCAATGTTCCTGTGGCAATGTTCCTCTCAGGTCGTGGCAATGTTCCTGCGGTTAGACGCTTCTTACAATAATGATCAACAGTTAGTCCAATATTCCACATCTCCCTTTCTCAGTATCGTAAATAATCTGGCTTGGTTACAGCTGTATTAGTCTGAGAACAAGTAGTAATGTGACGTGGAGTCTCAGTCTGTGGAGTGCTTGGAATGTTTGGTTCAGGAGTATCTGATGGGATCGTATCTGGAACAACCCGAATGTGACTACGGTTACGCCTGGTTTCACCAGATGGGACTTCCACAGTATATGACCTAGGTGAACCTGTACTTGTGGTAATCGTGCCACGCACTGGCTCTGATTCAGTTCTTGGTCCTGTGGTAACCCATACTTCAGTATCATCAGGAAGCACTGACGACTCTCGAACTTTATGATTTATCAAAGTTGTCTTTCTGCCTTGCCTTGAATTCAGCATTCTTTTCCCTGAACATACTCAAGTATGACCAGTTAGGGATGAGCTGATTGCTTAATTGAGGAACTGTACTCCTTATCTGTCTCCCCATACACAGCTCTGCTGGGCTAAGACTGCACCATGGTAATGGGGTGGATCAATAGGACAATAAAGCCAAAAAGGGATCACTTGCACTGCTAATTAGCCTTTTAGCTGTTTGTACTCCTCTCTCTGCCTGGCCGTTGCTCTGAGGATAATACGGGCTGCTCGTTACATGATGGAAACCATATTCTCTAGCAAACGAAGCAAATTCACTTGAAGAATATTGAGGTCCATTGTCGCTTCTGACTAGCTCAGGGATGCCATGACGTGCAAATACATCTTTCATTGCTTCTATCGCTGCTGCTGATGTAGTGTTTGTAAGCCTAGTAATTTCTGGGAAACGAGAAAAATAGTCAATCACCAAAAGATATGAAGTACTGTGGAGTTCAAAGAGATCTGTCACCACTGTATGCCAAGAAAAGTTGTAGGAATTAGTGGCTCTTTCTGAGGTTGGGTATTTCTTGCACACACTGAACACCCTTGTACCAGCTGTTTAATGTGATGTGTGATTCCTGGCCACCACACTGAACACCTAGCACGAAGTAAACACCTCTCAATTCCTTGATGCCCCTGGTGTATCTTGCTGAGTACTTCTCCGTGCATAGCAGATGGAACTACTATTCAAGAATTGAATAAAAGGAGGCCTTCCACTACTGAAAATGATTCCCTCACCTTCCAATATGCATGTAATTCATGATTTACTTTATCCCTGTTAGGCCATCCAATGGAGTTAAAATTTATAATTTGTTGGCAAATAGGATCCTCCCTCCGAGTCTGACGATATTCATCCAGTTTACATTGACTCACTGGTAGGCCAGCAATGACTGAACTCACAAATTCTTGAACTGATAAACAAGATTCATTTACGATGTCGACTGATGAGTTAGTTTGTGGAGACAATGAGCGCGAGTGTCTGCAGTATAAAGAAGCTTGCCAGGAACATACACCACGGCATAAGTAAAGCACGATAGACGTAAACGAAATCAAATGATTCGTGGTGGGAGGGTGCTAAGACCCTTAGAGTAGTTCAGCAGTGGCACCAATGGTTTGTGGTTGGTTTCAATTGTAAATGACAAGCCCAATAGGTAATTATTAAACTTTTCACAGGCCCATGTGGCTGCCAGCGACTCTTTTTCATCCAACTCAATGTATCTTTTTTATCACCGTTGACCACAGCATCAAGGAAGGTATAGTCAACAGCAGATGGTTTGGCAGGCACTTTTGAGAAACACTGCGAGCTAAAGTGACCTTGTTTGTGGCATCGGTGGCAGAATGTTGCTGCAGCTGGGCAAGTCTCTCCTACTTCATGTGGTTCATAGCTACACCTAGAGCATGTTGCTGTTCTGGGTTTAAAGCTGGCACTTGTTCATCTGCCTGTTCCCCGACCTCTTCGACTGAACCTTGGTCGTTGGCTCATCCATGGGTGCCTGTAACTCTGCCATTGACTCTTCCAACTCTTCTAATGATTGTTTCTTATCAGATTCCAATTCCTGTCCTTGTTCCAGAACGGCAGCCTTTTGCTTGATGGTCATTTTGGCCTTCTCCACCATTATGCCAGAGTCCATTTACAGTTGCTGGGACACTCTCTTGCCCAAAATTCCTACCACCAGCCTGTCTCTAATTAGTTCGTCTTTCATAGCACCGTACTTGCAATTCTCCGCGAGACGATAAAGCTCTGAAATGTATTTTTCTGCACTCTCTCCTGGAAGTTGGTTGCATTGATTAAATCTCGCCCTCTCGAAAATAATGTTGTGCCATACCCCGAAGATTTCGTCAAACTTCTTCAATACTACGTCGAACTTTTTGCAATCCTCCTCAGTTATATTTGTCGATGCCAATACGTCATTGGCCTCTTCTCCGAGGCAATATAAAAGTGAGCTAACCTGTCTGACTTCAGGTTCCATAGCATGATGACCATTACCAGTCTATGAATATAATGCAAGTATGATGACCATTACCAGTCTATGAATATGATACAATAATGATCAACAGTTAGTCCAATATTCCACATTACCCACTACTGTACACACATGTATCATCTACCCACTACTGAACACACATGTATCATCTACCCACTACTATACATACATGTACCATCAAGAAATGAGGGTGAAGCAGGTGACAAAAACATCTCATGAAAATTCTGAGGTGTTTCATTGGCATATTTTATCATTTTCTCCAGTTATTCTAGAGTAGACATGTTGAAAATTTCCAGGAACTAGTAATACCAGCCCGTGGATTGGCAAGTTTTAACGAAGTCTCATTCAGCATCTGGAATGTCGTACCCCTCTTTGTAAGTGCTCACATCCATGCCACAGAGAATGCCTGCTATAATGACAATAGTATTTTGGGATCAGTTATGCCATATCAAAATTACAGCTGCAACCTGCATTTAATTAGGTTATTTCATTACGTTACTATAATAAAGTTTACCTTATTAAAGTCATATTTACAACATGGGATATATTGATGGTTGATCGCTACTCATGACAAGTATCTAACCGATAACACTTCAAGGATCCAATATTGAACAGTGAAATGGCTCTGCTTCATGAGATAAATGTGGCGGGAGACAAAAATGTTCTCTTTCTGAGCAATATCAGTACTTATAGGGTCCTAGTGAGAACCGTGATAAAAGTATAACTATTTTAATCCTGGAACTAATATTGTAGGAAAGGATTTGAGCCACTTATGTTAGTTTTGATGAGTCCATCTTTTGCCAGACTTTCCATACTAAGTTTCTGGCACTTCATTACGAGTCCATAGATGATTGAAATATTACCAATCGAAAAATCATGGATTCCCTTTGGCATCGACACAATTAGACAGTGAAATGCTCTTTTCTGCCTGATACCTTGAACCTTTTTCTGCTCAGATCATGGACTATGCTTGGAGGACGAGAATCAAGAGGAATCCCGCTTTTGTCTATGCCATATACTTGCATGCTGGGCTTCCTGTAATTGCAAAAAACTCCTCATTGAAAAGACTATTCAGTTCAGTAGAGTTAGTACAATCCATGTGAACATGGGCTGTTGCATCTCCATGCCAAAGTGACAGTGCTGGATTACGCTCCATGAAGTTTCTGAATCAGACACTGAATAATTTTTTAATCTCTGGCTACACTTCCCACCCTGCTAAGAACTTGCCTTCTGGTCTGTGTGATACGATGAGCTAGGTCGCCTCGAAGGTAGCTGCCATAAGAGAAGTCACTGTCAGAATACACCACACTTCAGTCAAGGAGCTGCCTCATCCAAGTGTCAACTTAGGTTTGGAACAAGTTGAGGCAAGCCCTTCCTATCCTTAAGAGAGGAAAGTTAGGCAGAGCCTTTGGCTAGTGTATTTAGATAAAGTGAGATCTGTACAATAAAGTGAGGCTGGCCAATATATACTAAACCTGCCAAAAGGTGAGGTGGGAAATAACATGGATGAATGTGTGTGCATAGATATGGTTACGTGAATGTAATTGATCAGTCAGACACTTCCCTTCATCTTGGTGTTTAAAAATGCAAGTTTTGTTCCATGAATCACTTTCCCTCTCAACCTATCTTTAACAGCTTCACATCAAACCTGCCTGCCTTTACAGTTTATATGTCCAAAACATGTATTTCTCCATTGTTTCCTGGCAGAGATGGATTCAGAACAGCAGTTCTCTTTCTTTTCTTGCCCACAACATTCACCTGGCTAAAGAGTGTCTATTAAGTACTGTGGTAGTTTCCAAAGCTTACCAGTAGAGTTAACACTCAAGCAAGCAATTGGAAGTAAAAATATTAAATCACCTACATTACAGCTGTTCAAGTACCCATCCACTACAAGCTCATATCTAGGCAAGTTGATAATTTATTCTCAAATAGGTTGATAACAGGTACCAGTCGATATATATTCCAGAGCCTAATGCAGTCAAAGTATTTATTATTATTCTTACACTACTTGAAACATTTTAATCCAGAGTCTATAAATGGAGCGACAATTTATTAGAGATTATCTTTCATTCATCTGATGATGTTAATGTCAGTTGTAAGAACATTTAGTGCTGCTTCACCCTATGAACTAATATTATTTCCTTTAATATTCAGCATTTGTAAGTTAGTACACTACTTGAGGCCATCAGCTAATGCCACCACACCATTTGAATATTGTTCAACTTCACAATTTAGAATGCGACCAATTCATTACTACAAGTGTTCTGATGCTCTTCATCACAATAAGGAATTTTTAAACAAATAAGCTGTAAGTCTTTTAAATCTTTTAAATTGGTAAAACACTTCAAGTTTTCTTCACATTTACTGCTTGGTCTACTGTTAACAGAACATTTCATTCTTGTATGAGAAGTGCAACATTCAAGTGCTCTAATGACACCCTGGATCATCTGTAGCTATCTATTTAGTAGTACAATTACAATTGCTTTTGAACTATTTTTTTTGTTGATCAGTTGAAAATAATATTACATTTATTGCTGTAGTTCTGATATTTATCAAAAAAGCAACTTTAGTCACCTTGCTGAAATTCTAAGTAATCAATTGTCGAAAAAATCTTCCAACAGTTTGACAAAATTGCTATCTCTCTTTCTCAAATTTAATATTCTGAGAGAGACAATAAATACAAGGTCTGCTCCTACTAAAACATTTCCCCCTGTACTCCAGTCTCTAGTGACTTTGTGAGCTAGAGTAGTCTTCCGGACACCTGGATGACATTCATGATTTCAGAATGTGAATATCTAATTATAAAAAATGGCATCCAGAGCATGTAAGCCACTTCTTATTCCCCATGAAAATTACTAGATCAATTACTGTCTAACTGAACTAGCAATCAATTTATAATTATGTCATTTTAAGTGTCTGCATTATTATGTGCCAAGTCATTGTTTACTGTTACTGGAGAAGTCAATAGATAAGTGTTCTAGATCAGTCACCGTCTAGTTGAACTAGCAAACTGTTACTAGAGAAATTTTTGACAGTGCTGCTCTATTATTTGAAACATTAAACAAGAGTTGACTGGCAAATGAAGGACAGATAAGCACATAATCCTTTGTATCACCTAATAACACCGGGTTAAGTCATAATTAAAAACATTGGCTGTTAATAAGAGAAAAAAATTCCTATTATTATAATAATTTCAGCCGAGAATGACTGAATCATTCTTATGACAGATTGGAGTACTGGAAAAAGATGCTGGGGCTACCAAAGTTTATCAAGGGACACTAGAAAGAGGAGAATGACTGCTGCCAGATAAGCATATTACTGCTACAGACAGCTGATGAAGGAAAGGTTTCTAAACAAACAGGATCTACAAGACACCCTTTTCCTACAAAATTATAATAGTTCATGTCATCGAATATGATTGGCTATGTGTGTCCTACAAGTTGGCCTCCATGGGGAACTGTGATGTACATGACTGCTCACCTGGCACTAGATTTTCACCTTCTCAAGTGCAAAATAACAGTTATATTGAAATGTAAATATTCTAACTTTATTACGAGACTAGTTGAAATCCTGAGACAGACTGGAAATGCAGACTGTGGTCATTATTGCATACACACATTGTTGTTGTTTACATCCACCTAATATAGAGCACTTCTGTTTTGTATGTGGATAAGTAGGAAATAGACGAATCTAACATGTTGGTGATTAATCTAAAAAAAGCAGAATCAATTAGCTAAGATGGTGTCTATATTACAAAATAAAGCTGATACAGAAAAAAGTCCCTTGGTCGCATGCATTTCCATTGTAAAGAATGCTATCATTCTGATTCAAACAATGATTTGAAGTTGTATAATAGTTGAAACAGTAGTTTGTAGCTTGCTAATTCATTCTCTGAACAATATTATTTTGAAGTTGATATCAAATAAATTGATAAAAGAATAAATAGTGTATCTGGTGTGTTTGTGCTACTTACTTTTATTAATCTGCACTATATTTGGAGTTCTTGCATTACTTTGTTGCAAATCAAGGCAATGCAATAGGAAGAGTTAGTGAGTAAAAAATATGTTACTGATTGAATTAGAGATATTACTAAAATATGCCAAATGTATATAGATGCTTTTATCAACATAAGTAGATACTGTGTGTATTTAAAAAAAAGAAATGACGGTAGTTACTCTTATTTTACTAAAAGTGCTAGGCTCAAACTACATCCACTATGAAATTGCTACAGACCTAAGTAAACTTGGCTTTTTTTTTTTGCTCAATAAACGGATGCAATGTGTGATTACAGAGCATACCTAACAATAGTGTACAATAGCTGAAGCAGAAAATGCATTTTTCTACTCTTTTTGCTATGTAGCTATGGCATTTGCAGTAGTGTAAAAAGAAGCAATTCCTAAAACTGGGGAAACTAGAATTAGCTATTGTATATTTTTATTTTTGTTCCCCGCAAAATTTTTAATGCTTACAATTTTTTCAGCTGATTAAATTAATAGTGTATGGTAAAAAACATTGTGTCTCTTAACTTTAAGCTAACTTACTGGTCAGAGGTCAACGATTCCATCCCTTAAGGTTGCCAGTTTCAACTTCCACCACCATTAGCTTTCAACATGTTTGAAGCGTTAAGACGTAGAAAATCTCATAAATATGTGCTGGGGATATTTTCGAAGGGGTACTAAAGGTTACCTTCGGTGAGTCTTTGTGAACACTTGCAGATTCCTAGATTGCTTGTAGTTTGCTTAGTATCAACTGTTAGTCTTTCCCATAGCTGGTGTGTGCCGGAGGTTTTCAGTCGCGCGCGCAGCCGTGCTTAACCCTTTCTGCACGGTCACGCCTCCGCAGAGGCCTGGTTGGGTTCTACTAGCTCGGCGCGCGCGTGGAGCTTATTCCACCGCACTCGCGGAGCCCTCGTGCAGCTTCGCAGCTTCGTCCCCAGCTCCGCGCGACTGTAAACCAGTCACGACATCTCTCCTCTCGTTTGGAATGTCGGAGCGTATTACTAATCCCCTAGCCCTCCACAAATAGGGTAGAGGTGGGTAGGAGTTTTTTCTCGGCTGCTGGACTCCCCAGCGGTCTTGGCCAGGCTCTTTCCTGTCCTCTTTTCCTTTTGCCTGGCGTCCTCCATCTTTCCTCTTTATTATATATTTTTTTCTTTTCCGACTTGCGCTCCTAGTACCTGCCGTATGGGGGGCACCAGTTTTTTTCCCCGTAAATATAGGTACCCTGGATACCCAAATTTGGGGATACCCGATTTTTTTACTTGACACCGTGTAAGAAAAAAACAACAGGAAATTGTAGCGTTGCATGCTACACAATGCAGATCTGATCTCGGATGTCCTTTTTGTTCCGCGTTGTCTCTGTGGTAAGGGATATAAATTATTCTAGCGTTGTTGCTACCTGGGCCAAGGCAACTAGCGTAGTCGCAAGAAGCCCAGCGAGATCTCGGTTTGGTTGCGGATTTTTCGTGTATGGCATTAGTCAAGAAAATCTTCAGTTCAAAGAAAGAAGAAGGATGCAAAAATTGGAGCTATGTTTTTAGAGTACTGCTGTATTTGATCATTGCTGAATCCTCAGAAATGGCCGGAGAACTCGCAGACAAAACCGCAGCTCTCTCTTTGAATGATACTCGAGATGTGGAAACCGCAACCTTTGCTCTCAGCTGATTTTGGTTCCCCGAGGCGCAGTTCGGCTGTGTCCCCGGGGTTCTAAAAACCAGGGTGGGATTTACTGGGGGAAAGAAGAAGGGGCCTACCTACTACAGTCTGTAAGTTGCAGTGTATTTGTGGTGATAGTTCAACACCTGGTTCACAGTTTTGGTAAACATTTCTCCCTTAGTGGTGACCATACAGAAACAGTGGAGATACAGTTTGATCCAAAGGTCACATCCTACAGCAAGATGCTCAAGCTGTTTTGGGAGAATCATGATCCTACTCGCTGTACCGCAAGACAGTACATGTCGGCCATTTTCTACCACGATGCGACTCAGAAGAAGTTGGCTGAGGAGTCTAGGGAAGCAAGGCAGAAGCAGTTGTCCATGAAGATTATGACTAAGATAGCTGAAGCTGAGACCTTCTACAATGCAGAAGAGTGAGTTACTTGCTAAAAAAATAAAGTTTGGGACAGTTAGCTGACCAAAACAAGCATATAGGCACTCACTCATAAATTGCACAATACTTCATACTCATACATGTCCATTGCTCTATCTTGCTATGATTGCACCATATGAAGTACACAAGAGTTATTTGAATAATGTTATCTTATTAGATATGTACTGGGAGACTCCACACTCCATTTATTATAATATATTGCTGTTGTTTGGGTGTGTGAGCTACACAGTCCACTATAAATGTATAGGGTGGTAGTTTTGTATGATGTGATTTGACAGAGTACTGTCACATGCAAGTAATTCACTTATCAGGTATAGCTGTTAATGATATTCATTACTCATGATTTCTATTGAGTATACCACAGTGGTTTGTGTAACGACGATGCGTGTTCATGAATAATCATTAGCTGAGATGGTTGGTAAAGTATCATCAGTAAAGGTGCTAATGACAGTGGATATTTTTAATTCTGCATTGTTTAAAAAGCCTGTGAAGGCGCCACACTTCAATGACTTATTTTACCACGTGTATATTCCTTCCATCATTCTGCAGAAACTAAGGCTCAGGGGAAAGTTTTGACATTAGAAGTATCATTTGCAACAGTCACTTCAAAGACTCAGTAGAGTCTAAATGTTAAACAATTGCACAAAATAGTACTAATATTGTAAACTTTGAATTTAGAATATTGATATTTTTGTACTCACTTTGAAGTTAATCAATGTTGTACTTATTGCTATAGTTACCATCAGAAGTGCTTGCTTCGCCAGCAGAGAGACATTCTCAAGGCTCTCAAGCTTTCCGATGCTGAACTCATCACTTCACACATCGCCTGTCGTCTGAATGGATTCTGTGGCGGTTACAGCACTCTGGAACAGCTAGAGGCAGAGCTTCCCGGCTTCAAACTCAGGCCCGAAACTGAGGAAAGACTGAGAAAGATCGTGAGCCGAGGACAGCTGCACTGATCTTCACTCTAACCTTTGCTAACTTTTTTGGGTCCTAACTTGCCTGCTTGTATGTAATTTTTATCATCATCATTTTTGTATGTTTGTATTGTTGGATTTTGTGACATAAATTAACCAAAACTAAGTCAATTGATAGTAGCTATAAGTAATTAAATCTTCTACATGATATTGAAGAAAAGCAACTAAACCTTCTGGGAGAATTTGGGAAAATCAAACAAACTAAAACCAATCATTCAAGATGGTTTTCTATAGTATGAATAACAAAAACTAAAAAAATCTGGAATCTCTACCACAACAATTCTGATGTCATTTGCACAGCAATGGAAGACTTGATTGAGGACTTTCTAATCTATCTAAACTCAATAGAACCATCTATATAGAGTTTATTACAATTGAGAAAAATGTGATGGTAAATTGGCATTTTTGGACACTGACATTATGCACAATAGTGATAGCAGTTTGTTAGCCAAAGAAAAACAACACACACGAACAAATATCTTTCTTTTGACACCCATCACCCATTATATTATAATAGTGCTGTTGCAAAAACACAGTTTAATAGAGCAGGAAAGATCTGTTGCACTTGTGAGGACACAGCCAAGGAAGATTTACATGCAATTACATCTCTAAAGGAAACCGGTTATCAGATTTATTTCATTTAAGAGGAATGATACACAATCAGGTCATAAAAAGTAGGAGTAAAAACTCCCTAAAAGTAACAGTTACATTACCATATTATATGGAATATATATCTAATATATATCTGAAGCATCAAGAGAATTTACATCACTTAATATTGAAACTACATTCAAACCAAACAAGACACTGAAAAGGGATACTAGTCCATGCAAAAGACATTCCATCCTTTCACAAAAAAGGAGTGGTATATCAAATATAATGTAAAACCTGCAAAATGATGTACATAGGTCGAACTGGACGAATCCTACAGCCTCATGTAAAAGAACACAAAAGAGCATTAAGATTAATGGATACCAATCTATCTGCAGTTGCTCACCATGCAATTGAAAAGAATCATGAAATTGATTGGGAAAATGCAATAGTAAATAGACCACCAGCAAGATCTATACAAATGGTATTATTCAGAATCATGGCAAATTAAAGTGAGTGAGCAAGCAATGAATAGAGGTTTTGGTTTATTGCCTTCAGTCTATAGTTGTTTAACCACATATAGCCTACAGCCATTATTGTATGTAGGTCATGGATACATGTTTGTTAGTTAAAGCTCTGTCATAGAAACATTTCTTGTGGACATAATTAGCTACTTCACTGAAATATCATCCACACACTGATGATATCATTGAATAATGGTTGAAATGTTTGTATTAAATATTTTATGACGAGTGAAAAGTACAATATATTTTGAACAGTAATATTTAATATACCTAATCTAAGGCTATTTACCATTTCATTTTTCTAAACAAAAGTAGGGGTTTATTTGTTTAGTAGTTAACTGAACAACATTAGTTTTCAATTCCTATGCTTGCATTGTCTAGATTCTATTTTATTATTTATTTGCTCACAAAAACAATAATGCTCACAAAAACAATAAATTAAACAAATAATGATAATTGGAGAGCGAGCGTAGCGAGACACTTACAGGGGTAACACAATTGAAAATCGGGGATGTTTGTTTATTGGCGAGCGAGCGAAGCGAGCGAGACAGTATTAGGGGTGGATAATGCAAAATCGGGTATTATGTTATATATATTATGTATGGTACATATGCCCTTTAAACGCGCGCGCGTGGAACTCTTTACTAAAAAAAAAAACCACGGCTTTTTAGGCTTGACCCCAGTTTATTCTGAAACGACAGCATTATACTTAAGCTCCAAAGTGTGAGAAAATTCCTGCGAAAACGCTTGCTTTTCAAGAATAAATGTTGATTCGACAGGTTACTATGGCATGGAAGACCCTATTCCAGACTCAATTTCAAAACTTCGCCGTTTTATGGGGGGATACGGAGTGCCGATTGTTGGTTGTCAAGAGCCATTGGTAGTCAGAATGCCGTAGTATTAAGGCTAAGGAAGCTACTACTTCTTGTCAAGGGGCCTTGGTGGAGCCTGAGAGGACCCTGAGAATGACTGCCACTAATTAACTGTCTCAATTCCTATTACACCTTCACACCTCCCAACACCAACTAACATTCCCAGGGGCACTACACAATAATCTCATGTTCTGTATCATCTGTTCATATAAAGTTCTTTGTTCAGTCACCCTCATTCAGTTCAGTAACCACTAAAAGGCTCCACAAGCCGAAATATTATGGTTTTATGCTACTAAAATAAATTCTCTGAAAGTTGCTACACCTGGCTAGCTATCAGGGTAGCTAGTTCTATTAAATAGTCTAGCTGCCTGTAATCTACCATTTCATTTTTCTAAACAAAAGTAGGGGTTTATTTGTTTAGTAGTTAGCTAACTGAACAACACTAGTTTTCAGTTCCTATGCTTGCATTGTCTAGATTCTATTTTATTAATTTTTTTTTTTTTTTTTGTTTATTTGCTCACAAAAACAATAAATAAAACAAACAATGATAATTCAGCGAAGCTGACTCTCTAATGAGTCCGCGATATATATATTTAGATCCCGTTGCTATATTGTTACTAGGTGTACTAACTTGGTAAGTGTACACTATTTTTTGCCTTTAGCCATTTCTGCGAAAATGCTGATAAACAAAGTTGCTTGTGGTAACTGGGCATGGTAAACGGGATCTAAAACAGTTAGAGCAGCTGCGCGCTTAGGTACTGGTGGATTGAGTGCTGCACATAGCCCTCAGGCCTACGGCCCTTGGGCTTCAGTGCACTAAATACACCAGTACCTAAGCGCTTATGCTCTAACTATTACATATTTATTTTTGTAATTTTTTTTGTTAGTTTTTGTTAGGTCTAGGAATTGTTTTTGTTCTTGCGTGGGCGTACGTGTGCACATTTTCTCCTACGCGCTTGCGCGGGCCGGGTAACCTTCTTAGCAACATTTTGTTTTGTTTACCCGCCGTACGAAGTAGCGATTCCCAGTGAAACAAATTCTGCGAAAGAGAGACAAAACGCTAGAAACGCTCTGTCACTTTGAGGGCTTTAGAAACTCCAGAAGAAAAATTAGTAAGGAGAGAGATAAGAAATGAAAAAGACAGGGCAAGGAGGAGGAGAGCTAAAACGAAACAGAAGCAGGTAGCAAAGAAAAGAATCTTCTTTTTTGAAAAGGCATTAAATGTTCCTAATTTATTTATTAGACTATTCCTGAGAATTACGGTACCAGGAGCCTTCATCATAGAAAAAAGCTACCACTATTGTTTTCTCACTTTGACAGTATTTTGTAGCCACACATGGAATAGCTGCAATTACAGGGAACATGCATCGCTCGCTTTGCTATTTTGTGCTATTAGAGCACATCACTAGTATACCAGTTATTCCAATTGGTCCGCATTTTCACCCTTTTTCTTACTTGCTTGTATTTTATACCCCCCCCCCCCCCCCCCCCCCTCCCCCCCATGCTTGCCACCTAGTCTCGCAAGCCAGACCCTTTACCAGACGCTACGCGTAGCGTCTGGTAAAGGGTCTGGCTTGCGAGACTACTTGCCACCAATGCCGCACCCGACGTGCCACACCCCCGACGTGTCCCGATTGTTGTTTTGTTGCTAGGGAGACCAGTGGAAAACAATTGGGGGCGGCGGTTCATAGTGTTGTATGAACTGAGGTCTGAGTGGTTGAACAATTCGCATCAAGTAAATAAAACTGTTTACCAAGGTTTTGGTGGCATGTCTGAAGTAAATAAGGAGCTCCGTGTGTTACAGTCTCAACGAGGTAAGCTGACATCAGCGTTGGAGAACATAAATTTAGCAACGTTTTCCGAGGAACTATGCAAGTTTAGCATCATCGAAAATCAATCCTTGAGTGACTTTATCAGTTTAGATGAAAGAGTGGAGTCTACCACAAAAGTAAGATACTTGTTGCAACTAGTCTGTGATAAGGTGCGTCACAGTAAGTGGCTGTTTGACAATGTATTGATAATTCTAAAAGGGTTTAGGGAATTGATACCTGTGGGGGAGCACATGGATAAGGTGTACAAGGCCAAAGAGCCAATACAAGTTCAGTTATCTGACAGGATACTCACAAAACAAGATATTCCTGTTCTTATGAATGAACTAGCAAGTGTAGCCTACAAATGGGAAGATATAGGTATTGCACTGTATGTTCCCATGGTCAAACTTAATGATATTTCTGATAAAAAATCTTCCACAACAAAACTCCATGGAGTTCTTAATGTATGGATTGTAGAGGGTACTATTTTAAAACCAGTTACTCTTACAAAATTTAAAGAAATATTGAAAGGCCCTACAGTAGAACTGCCAGCTATTGCTGATACATTTTGTTTTATAAAGCCTTTACCCTCTTCCAACAGGCTTTGTTTAGACATAACTCCTAATTTTCATGAAAGAGTTTTAAGTCAGTCCTTAGACACTGTTGTAAGCTATGGCAAGTCCACTCTCCTTGAAGTTCAGGTTCATTCCAATGAACCAGTAACTTATCAGTGGACTAAAGATGGCCAGCCATTATCTGAAGGCACCTCTTATCAAGGTACATCTTCCAGTATACTTCTAGTAAACCACAGGAATATGGCCAGTCAGCATATAGAAGGAAGCTATGTGTGTAAGGTAGAGGGTATTAGGAGGTCAAGGGAGATATCAGTATCAATAGAGTATCCTGGTAGAATTCAGAGTCTCTTAGACAATTACTTTTTTCTCTGGGAAGTTCCGAAAGATACATGGTCTCCAGTAGAAACAAAATCCTTTGTAGAACTTGCACTTATAAAAAGAGAATCAGATATCTTGAAGGAGTACGATTATTCAGTGCGAGGAGACATGGACGATATTTTAAGGAAGAAAGAAAAAATTAGTTATGAAGATTGTTTTGGCAAGTATAGAAGTAGAGCTTTACTAGTAGTTGAAGGTCGTCCAGGTGTCGGGAAGACTACTCTAGCTCAAAAAGTCACTAGAGACTGGAGTACAGGGGGAAATGTTTTAGTAGGAGCAGACCTTGTATTTCTTGTCTCTCTCAGAATCTTAAATGCAGATAGCAATTTATCAGAGCTGTTGGAAGATTTTTGTGATACTGTAGATGAAGATTTGATGAAATGCTTAGAATCTCAACGTGGTAACAAAAGTTGCTTTTTATTAGATGGACTAGATGAATATCAGTATTCCAACAGTAAAAAAAATATATTTAACTTACTTAACAAAAAGCTCTCACAAGCAATGGTCATTGTATTTTCTCGACCGATTGGCTGTAAAAAATTAAAAAATAGTGGCGACAAGAGAATAGAAATTCTTGGTTTTAATTGCAATCAGATATATCATTACATTGAAACATATTTTCTGAAACAACCTGAAATGGCAGACCATCTTAAGAAATATCTAGACCTCCACATTAATGTGCTACACATGTGTTATCTTCCTGTTCATGCAGCTATGATATGTTATATATACACTCAATGTAAAGATAATAACATACCAAACACAGAAACTGAGATTTATGAACGTTTCACATTACTGATGATTATACGCGATATGATGCGAGATAAGAATTCAGATACTCCTATTTCTCTACAACACGATATACGCGATATGATGCGAGATGAGAATTCAGATATTCCTACTTCTCTACAGAATTTAAACAAAAAATATCAAGATTACTTTGAGAAGATATGTGAACTAGCATTTAATAAGACCGTAAATTCTGAACAAATTTTTAAATTTGATGGTCCTTCTCTTGGTCTAGTAACTGTAGATTCAGCAGCTAAGCATTACAAAATGCAAGATTTCTATACTTTTCTGCATCTGACATTCCAAGAGTATCTAGCAGCATATCACTTATTTAGTCAGCCTGAAGACCAGCAACTCAATATCATAGACCAGCATAAAGACAATGCGGCAATGCTAGTAGTGTGGAAATTTTATTGCGGTCTGATGGGGCAACAAACTCAAATACTTCACAAGCAAATCTGCAAAATTTTTAGCTCTAAGCATGCAGATACTTTATATAGAGTCCACTGTGCATTTGAATCTCAGCAATCTGTAGTTTGTGATGCTGTAACGGATTGTAGAGAGCAGCAAAGTAGTCTTTCTTTTAAAAAGAAATTTTTTACACGAAGTGACTGCAATGCCATTAGCTATGTTATCTCGGAAGCAACTCATCCAACACTAGCACTAGAATTTTATTCTTGTAGACTGCAGAAAGATGGAATAGAACATTTAGTTAAAACTAGTAATCACAGATTACAAGAAGTAACAACTTTGTTATATCATTCAGCTACTTTAACTATAGATCAGTTTCCTATTCTTAACTATCTTTTGAAAAGAATGCAATTATTAGAAGTACTAGATTTGTCAAAAACAACATTATCTCCAAATGCTGTTAATAAACTTACTGTAAATGTTATACTGCCTAAATTAAAGTGCTTAAGAATACAACTACCATTCCTACCCAATAAAAATTTTGGCAAGACTTTGGATGTTTTAAGTTCAAGAATTAAGCCAGAAAGTATTCAATTTTACATGAAAAACGAGAGGTCAAAAGAAGGCTATTTTAGAAATGTTTTGAAACATTATTTTAATTCTAGTGATATTGTATGCTTAAATTCAGATAAAACTGAATTAGTAGATTGGTCAAACTTAGAAATAGAAAAAACTTTAATTTTCTCTTTTTTTTCAAATTGCACTGCTTTTAATTTTGTTAACTGTAGCATTGAAGATGACATGATTACAACACTCACTGAAGGTCTTAAGGAATGTAATTCAGTAGAGAAACTTGTGTTAGATTTCAATAGAATATCTGGTGAAGGAGCCACAGCATTAGTTCCCATCATTTCTAATCTGAAGCACTTGTCTATGAAATGTAACTTTATTGACGACAGAGGAGCCAAGTCATTAGCCAGTGGTCTACAGGGAAATACTGACTTAGTCCACTTAGATCTAGAATGTAATAGCTTTGGAGATGAAGGAGCCATAGCTATAGCCAGTGCTGTAAGGCATTTGGATATCAGTCTTTACCTTTGGAATGCTAGCATTACAGAAGAAGGAGCTACTTCTGTTTTAGGCTATGTCAGTTCTACTAATGTATACTCTCCACAGATGTGTGACTTCAAGGGAGCCAATACTAAAGATCCAGAGTGCTTATCTAAGGCACTTCAATGTTGCACTTCTCATACATGCATCAAACTTTTTTTTGGTTATCTAAGACCGGATTGTGCAAAACATTTAAGAAACTTGAAAAATTTGAAAGAAATTGACATAAGATCAAAGAACATTCCTATAGAAATATTTGACGTATTTAAGTCTTTCACTTTCTTACAATCACTGGGAATTAGTAAAAACAACATTCGCTCTGAGGGTGCATTAGCACTAGCTGATTGTCTCAAATCTTGCATTAAGTTGCAAACACTGGAAATTAGTAAAACTAATATTGGTTCAGAGGGTGCATTAGCACTAGCTGATAGTCTCAAATCTTGCACTAACTTACAAACACTGGATATTAGTGAGAACAGTATTGGTCCGGAGGGTGCAGCAGCACTAGCTGATGGTCTCAAGTCTTGTACTAACTTACAAACACTGGATATTAGTGAGAACAGTATTGGTCGGGAGGGTGCAGCAGCACTAGCTGATGGCCTCCAATTTTGCACTAACTTAGAAGTACTTGATATTAGCGAGAACGATATTGGTTCAGAAGGTGCAGTAGCATTAGCTGATGGTCTCAGGTTTTGCATAAACTTAAAATCATTGGAATTTATGAAGAATAGTATTGATTCAAAGGGTGCAATAGGACTAGGTGACCATCTCAAATTTTGGGCGAACTTACAAACACTGGATATTAGTTGGAACAGTGTTTGCTCAAAAGGTGCAGAGCCTCTATTTAATGGCCTTAAGTCTTGCACTAACTTAAAAACATTGGATATTAGTTTTAACAAAATTTATTCAAAGGGAGCAGTAGTCCTTGCTCTTGGCCTCAAGTCTTGTACTAACTTACAAACACTGGATATTAGTAGGAACAGCATTGGTTCAGAGGGTGCAGTAGCACTAGCTGATGGTCTCAAGTCTTGTACTAACTTACAAATACTGAATATTTGTTGGAACAGTATTGGTTCAGAGGGTGCAGTAGTACTAGCTGATGGTCTCAAGTCTTGTACTAACTTACAAACACTGGATATTAGTAGAAACAGTATTGGTTCAGAGGGTGCAGTAGCACTAGCTGATGGTCTCAAGTCTTGCACTAACTTACAAACACTGGATTTAAGTTTTAACAGTATTGGTTCAGGAGGCACAGTAGCACTAGCTGATGGTCTCAAGTCTTGGACCAACTTGCAAAGACTGAATATTAGTGGGAACGGTATTGGTTTAGAGGGTACAGTAGCTCTAGCTGATGGTGTCAAGTCTTGCACTAACTTTCAAGTACTAGATATTAGAGGGAACAGTATTGGTTCAGAGGGCCAGTACTGATGTATAAAATCATATACTAACTTAAAATTCAAATTACGATCTAGAACATCGATTCCAAAATTTGGTCTATTTCTCTAGAGCTAGCAACAGTAATATAATTTGTGAAGAGCACTTTAGCATGATAGTTAAGTATTGTAATATATACAAAGTCTTCAACTAAGTATATGAATAGTATTATTTTAGTAGAAGCAGAAAGCTCTATCAAAGTCTCCAATTCATCATCCATTATATTGTCATGGAAGCAGCAGATCTAGCCCACGTTCTACTTTTAATATCAACTCTTAGATTTCGAATTGTTCTTTCAAATTATACTATGCTATATTATCTAACTAATATTGTGTGGAAGAACAAGATATTGATAGAGCAGGTGTTTGACATGTTCATCATGATATAACTATTGGAAATCACTACATATATGGAAATTGTTTATTTCTGTTCAGGTCCTAGACCTTCACATAGCCACAGCCAACAAGTTAACGAGCCCCTCCCATCTATGACTTCTGCATTACACAAACCGTCCTCCATTATCACCTATACGAACTCCAATACACTCCCAAGCATCATTCAATTATACAGTTAGACATTCACCATCTATTGTTCGTTCCCACTCCATTCTAAACTTACCTCGTACAAACCCACTGTTTACTTTGGTAGTCACTTCCTTTATATACTCTTGCAATAGTTAGTATTATTACAGTTGTGATTGTCAAAGAGCTGTCTTCTTTCTCTCCTGGCTGTCCTTGTGCAGTGTTCTAGTGCAAGATCTCTGCTCCCTCGCTAGTAGAGATCTCCGTCTTACTAATTAGTTCAGTTAACGTTCTAGTCATTGTGGTAGCTAGTCAGTCGTATTATGTCTAGATAGACTGACCTTTAGTAGTGACAGAAGTGTTGTCTGGTGCATCCTTAGTTCTTAGGTGATAAGGCCTTAGAATTGAGTATAGTGCGTTAGATAACTGGGTCCTTTGATTGTAGCTTGATTAATCCTTTTTGTCCTGGGCGCCTTACACCCGCTCATTGTTTATGGTCCTTTGAGCCAGATACCCAGCCAGTGACTTTAACTCGAATAATAATATTGATTTGGAATACTCCTTAATTGTGATATTCTACTTGAGAATACTCTTCTATTATGAACTACAATCTCTCAGTTTATACAATTTATTCTCAGTTTATAGTTTATTATAACTCATCAAGAAAATCTCGAAATAATCATGCCTCTCTCTGTTGATGACGAAGTTAATAGAAGCTATCAATAGGCTCCATTCATGATAAACGAAGCAGTAGGAAAGGGCAAATCACTCATTAGTCTCACAGGCCCAAGCTTTACTGCATGTCCCCACACGAAAGTTGAAAGTTTCAGAGCTACAGAAGAAGTTGGAGGAGGCCAATAGATCTTCCATTCTGTTTGACACTCTTCAAGTGAGATGTGAAATTCTAGCTTCGGGAAGTGTTACAGATTTCAATGTAGCATCAGGATCAGCATTAGGAGATCAAACTCGACAAGAAATTAAAACTGTCATACTCAAGTTGACAGATGGAATAGAAGAGCAGAGTTGTACAAGAAAGGAGCAACTCTGCTTCGTAGAGTATACAATCTCTTGGAGACAGAAGATCTATCTACCTCATTCCTTTCCTCAGAATTTCAGACAAGAGAACCAGATGTTTGTCGGTTTCAAACCAAAGCTGAAAAGTATGAGGAGGATGAAGATCTGTGTGCAGTTAGTCAAAAGCTCACCTTTGCAATCCGCAAAACTATGGAAAAAATCAAGGATATAGAGACTACAAGCTCATTACCTTCAATAGCCATTCCAGCCCCACCTACTTACACTAAGGATAGATTCAAGTTGCAACCACCTACGTTCAATGGACAGCCTCTGGAATGGAGATGCTTTATCAAGTTGTTCAAAGCAATCATAGCCAAAGACCCCTCATTAGATGAAGCAGAAAAGGCTTGTTTGCTTATGAACTCCATGGTCTTACCAGAAGCAAAGAAGTTGGTGAAAAGAGCATGTAGTGGAGACAAACCATTTGAAACAGCAATGGAGGCACTTAGATCAAAATACGAAACATCTAGAGTTATTTACAGAGAGCACCTTTTGGCATTGGTGATTGACAAAGAATTTGGCTACACCAAGAGGGTTCTAAACTTCATAGTTGATCACTGGGAAACTCACCTCAGAGGATTGGAGGAATGTGATGGTTTGGACTACTCAACCATCTTTGCGAACGTTGGTGGCATGAACTTTGAATGACCATCTACAATGACTGAGCTACCCACACTCATCAAGTCAAGAGCCAATTCAGATTCGATAGATGATGAACCAAAATGTGCCACTCAATCAGCAGTCCCACCAAGGAAATACAAACCTAATCCAAGTCGTTCAGATGTCAAGAAAGAAAGTAACTACAAGACGCAGTCGGCCTCAGTTTTGAAGTGTGCAATTTGTAAAGAAGAGGGACACTCTATTTCACGATATGATACTTTTAAGTCATGGGAACAACAGAAGAGATATCAATTTGTTAAAGACCACAAATATTGCTTAAATTGTCTGGGCAATAAGAAAATGATGTTGCAGATTATGTCGTGCTCATCACCACACCTTACTTCACAAGGAGGCGACCACTTCTGACTCTGCTGAAAATAGTCAAGATGCTTCAATGAATTTCATCAGTGAAGAAGAAAAGTCATACTGCTTAACCACAGCGATAGCTATGGTCACACATGGTAATTATCGACAGAATGCTCAAGTGCTGTTGGACAATGGCTCATGCGCGAGTGTCATCACGGAAGACCTGGCCTCTCGCTTGAAAGTGAAAAAGAACCCATGCAATTGCACCCTCAACTTTGGACCATTTCCGCTCAAAAGTAAGTTTATAGCACAAGTCAAGCTCTCTTCTATTCATGACCAAGATGGTCGTGAGAACACTATTGAAGCACATATAATTCCAAGCATTCCAGATGCTCCTCCACCCTCTAATGCCAAAGAAATTTTGGAATTACTATATGTCAAGGGGAAAACACCACTAGCAGATTCTCAGTAGGGTGGAAAAATAGATGTATGTACTCCTCAGTATTCATGACTGTGTGAATGAAGCCCTCCAAAAATTGTGGCAGATAGATCAGGTTCCAATGTCTGACACCACGACATCTCAGTTCCCACAAGCAGCTCAAGTGATAATAGAAGACTTTTACATGGATGACTATTTGTCTGGAGCAGATAGTGTAGAAGCAGAAGTTTGTCGCTACGTCCCTGGTCCCACGTGAGCATGTTCATGCTTGGACTGACTCATCAATTGTTCTGTCGTGGATCAGCAAGTCTCCGAGTTCACTAAAGCCTTATGTAGCCAATCGAGTGACACAGATCCAGGATATAGTTCCAGCATCTCAGTGGTGCCACGTACCAACTTCTGACAACCCTGCGTGAAGCTCTAGTGAACTCATTAACTCTGGTGGCATAGACCTTCTTGGCTAGTGCAGGCACTATCACAATGGCTAGTTCTCTCTACAGAATCACCCATTAATGATCCAGAGTTGAAATCCAGCATTATTTGATTAAGAATTATTGCACTAGCTTACATGATCTCGTATTGAGTTTATATTGAATGGATTGACTAAAGCAGACAATTCACCCAATATCTTGGCAGTAATACTGAGGAATAATGTATCCAGTGAGTTGAACATAATTACTTACTTTAATCTTAGTTTATAATGTAGATGTTGACTGAAATAGATCATAGTTTACACATAAGCTTCAGAAAATTGCATATCCATAGACATTAAAATCTTGTCCGTTACCTTTCTTTTATACATAATAATACATTGATTTAGTCAGCCAGTATGTGATATTTTCAAATACAATGAGAAAAGTAAAAGGCTCTAACAATGTATCATGTATTTAAATTAGTCACTGTACTGAATTACAACTTCATTGTGTATATTTTGATTGCCTATTGCTTCGTGTAGGTTAAAAGACCTCCAATTTCTTGCTCCAATTCCTGGCATGCTTTCTCATGGGAGACTAGATCCTGACAACTTAGTTACGAGCATGAGTAACCAGTGTGATTCTCTAGAAGGACCAGCTGAATGTTGCTCTTGGTAAGTAATTGAATCACTGGCACTAGGCTTCACAACTAGCTTGCTATTACAAAACCATCTCAGACCAAAATAATAATTTATTGACTATTCTCATCAGGCATTAACATAGCTCGAGGAATGTAAACGGTACATGTAAATGCTATCTTCATAAGAGTAGAAGCTGAACAGGATAGAGACACTCACCAGTCTATATTTTCAACGCAAAACTCCACTTCCAGCACTCCGCTAACTTCCCAGCATAAAGCAAAACTTACCGTGGGCAGCAAGAAATTATTTGCTCACGCGATTAAGACGTGACATTAGGGGGTATTACCCACAAAATCTAGTACCTACATGGAGCAGAAAAAGCTTCATGTTATCTCAAATTCATCCCGAAATTTAAAAAAGTAGCCCAATGAAAAATCTTAAATCACCGTTCTGAGTAAGTTCATACCAAAATCCATGGTTAAATGTCAGTAATCTACAAAATCAGAGTGTGACAGACACACAGACAAACTGACAGAATGACTACTATAACCCTCTCGTGCATGTGCGCTGAGGGGTTACTAATTAATTTGATATTTTTACAAGCTTCAATCAGAGTGAACGCAGATGCAACCGAGTTCTAGCACCTCGTCCTTCTTTCCAGCCCTTTTTAGAGGTAAATAAATGAAATGTAACTCACTTCTTCAGCAATGTGGAAAGTCTCAGCTTCAGCTATTTTCATCACAATCTTCCTGGCCAACTGATACAGTGAAGTAATACAAACACCATACACACACAAAAATAATAATAAGGAAACACACCTGAGGGAGTATATATATCCACAAGGTAATAGACACATTCATCAAACTAATAACATATCAGCAATGGGCACTCCCACAAGATTATTGACAACTTTATTTCTAATTAATTAATACCTCCTACAAGAAAGTTTCATATCTTTATATTCTGTCTATTCAGCAGCATTATTCTCAGTGTCAGTTCTAACGAAATAAAAATACCCTTTTTTAAGGTTTCCCTCCACCATAATGTAAAGTAAAAGTAATAAATAATAAAATTAAATAGTATACATACATACATACATACATACATATATATATATATATTCCACCCTAGACATCTTTACAATGTTATTTTTAGGTAAGGACTAATGAAATAACTCAAGATATTTCACTGTTGTTATTTTACAGCTGTATTGTTCAAGCTCATTAGTAGTTATCTCACCACTTTTCCAGGTTTCTACAGCTATCTTCCTCAGTGTAGCCTACCCAACTGGGTTAGAGCAGCTGCTAAAATAACAGCTGGGGGATGGGGAACCCCTATAGCTAACTTTACACCTTGTGAGGAGAGTTAAGGGTGAGTGCATATAGCAATGCGCACCACCTCCCCGTAGATCTGGACGTTAATTTATTCCCCCACCAATACCCTACCATTCGATATATGTACGTGAGCAGAAACAATTGCTCAGTAGCAGCTATTGCAACAATCCATACGGTAGCCCTCGTCTTAGCTCATGCGGCAAAGTGCGCCAGGCTGCCTCTCCTCCTGTAGCCGTTCTCCAGGCTCTGCGCATATGAGCTCCAGCGGATGGATCCAGCAGGCTCGATTTCTGAGGAGCGAAGACTTCCCAAGCTGCACAGCTCTATGACCTTCACGTCGGGCTATCTCTAAGAAACTGCTATCTCTTCTGACTTTCTTGTTATTGTTGCATTGATGTTTGTTTACTCTTCATATAGGCGGGCTCTTTTTAAAACCAATACAAACGAAGAAAAAAAAATTGCTCATGTGCTAGAGTACGAGAAATGGGAGGCGGAATTATTTAATAAGAATTGCGAGTGGAATAGAAGTTCCAAATTTTGTATCAGTTTATCTAATTACAAGAAAGACATTTTTTTTACACCCGGGTAAACCTAACATAATGAACTGCATCACAACAAATTTTCAATACCTTATAAAAAGAAAAAAATGCGTAAAAATCAAATAATAATATTGAAATGAAAAAGAACTCGTTGTCTTGCAGTAGAGTATCGGCTAGGCTGGTAGTGCACTGAATTGCAGAGCTCCAACTTACCACACTGCTCCATAAAAGTGCCACAAAGTTTTATAACCATCCCTATATTTCTTCTGGACTTCGCTCTAAAATTAGTGAGCGGCGCCTTCAGCAGGTACTTTGTCCTTGTGTTGTAGTGGAAAAGCCCCTGTAAGTTAGTAATCATGCATAGCAACCATCAACAAAAATTGTATAGGCGGTGCGCGGCCACCCTTAAGGTCCTAGTACAAACTACAGTAGTGAAGATATCTAGGGTAGAATAAACAACTTATTACACTTATCATAGTGATATGGCAAATATTTCACTCTCAGGCTATATTTTCACTCGGCTCTGGCTCATGAAAATAAATTAGCCTGCTTGCGAAATATTTTGCCATATCACACTCTGACTTATGTAATAAGTATTATATATTATATACATATCCTCAAATAATAAAACTCTATATCCTAGTCTGCTCAATCAAGACAGGAAATTCAAAACACTGAACCAGCTTATTCAGAGTTTAGGTATATCGTTATCATTTCATTGTATGACTCATCATGTCACCATGTGAAACTCATTTCTCTGTGTCTTAAACTGTTTCTCATTCTAATTCAAAGCTTTATATCTATTTTCATCATCCATGTGATAGCCTGTGTCACATTTACCAATTTTAGTAAGTAGCGCTGAGGGTTCGCACCTTTAGTGCTTCATTTACTTTAGCATTCATAACCTGACATAAATGTCCTTTTAATGATATTCATTAGTCATGATTATTGTGCTGCACAGTGGGTGGCGAGTGAGCTGATAGGTGTATAAATAATATGTTTCACATTCTACTACTCCCTGACCATAAATATAGTTGTCTGTTCTCTGCTCATAGCAGTTACACAGGTTGTCCAACACATCACTATATTTGTACCAAGGTCATGTTGTGCTATTGGATGTGTATATTCAATTATATTTTGCATCCTTGTTTTGTAAGCTTATTTTTTAAGCTTTATGTTACAGTAGATCATAAAATACATATTAAAAATTATGTATACAGTACTAGAAATACCCCCGCCACACAGTGGTGCTGTAAATTATGAATACAGTATAAAAGGGTCCATTCTTATTATCCTTTACTACTTGATTTAGTTACATCAGTTTCACTCTCCTGCTCTCTTTCTTCCTGAGTCATATCAGCTTCTGGTACACTCAACCTCTCTTATCCGTTCGTCTAAGTTACGGCTACCAGACACGAACTAAAATTATTGACTGCGTACGGATCGTCAGTGTAGTCGGAAAGCTACCAAATTAAACGAATAAAATCGGGAAAATATTTCGCGCGTGGCACTTCGAGTGTATTCGATCGTAGCGTTGTATGCGGAGATGGAGATCGTAGCGTTGTATGCGGAGATGGAGCTAGGAAATCAACAGTCAGTTAGTGCGTCTACCGCTACTTCTTCTCTCAGAACTCGTTGACCGGTGGCGTTAAAATTCCTGCCTTTCGAAGAGTTTTGAGAAGAACTAGCAGCGATGACCCCAGCTTTTAGGGCTTAATTTTAATTTAATGATTAAGTGCTAGCCTTCATATTCTGAGTGGGAGTGGTGCATTGGTTAATTGTATGACTATGGACATTTATTGCTCCCCAGTTTCCATATCCAGATTCTTAGCCTGAAACTCCAAACTGGCCAGATTTCTTTGCTTAATTTCAGCAGAAGGAAGGAGTCAGTCAACCCAGTTCAAGTAGTTGGAGAGATTTAAAATAAATGTTTTAATATGATAAATATTGCCATCATGGTAACAGCTATCATCTTACATTAAATAGTAATTATAGCTTTACAAAAATAATACATAGTGCAGCTTATAGTACCTAACACATATGTCCATAATGACACACCTACTTTCTGGCCTGATCACTTTGGCGGAGCTGCCCATGAAAAATTGGTGCTATGGTGTACTACCAAATACAGAATTATTTACCAGAGTTTATTTCAGGATTTTTTCTAACAGGGACAAAGGGGCGTATTGACTTGGACTGAAGATGGGGGAGTTACATTTTATGGAGATTACATTTATATAGTGTAGTGTCTGACAAAGTGAAACCAGAAGGGTGTCAAGAAAGTAGAATACACACTGAAGACTACTAAGCACCGCTCCACTCCATGGCGCTTGATGTACTAATTTCTGCAAATTGAGAATGCAGTAGCTTTATATTTATCCATGGTTTCCCTCTCCTGATCCCTTTCTTCCTCAGCCTGTTCATGTCTAGCTACCTGATCAAGTGAAAGTCTTCAGTGAACGATAAATGAACTTCATGTGTATCTTTACCTTATCTAATCATATTCATAATCCTCCATAACCACTTTACCTTATATGTGCTGTGAATTGTCTGCCAAAATTAGTTCATCATAAGTTATACATATAGAAGTAGACAGCATTACCTGTTTGTGGCTTGTTGATGAGTGCGAGATCTACCATACCGGCAAAGCCACCGATTGCTCGCCTCACACTAGCCGCGGGGCATAAACTTGCTTAGCTAGGAGTGGTGACTCTGATCCTTTGACCCCATACCAACCTCCAGCTCAGGGAGTTGCAACCCCTGACCACAGCCATCTCAGGTTTTCTTATTCCTCTCAACTCATAGATTTTTCTCCTTTTCTCTGTCCTTTCTGTGCATTTTATTTCACTTCTTCATTGAAGTGGTTACATCAGTCAGCTTTTTCTCACCTGCTTCTATTATTCTTGACCCTTGCATGCTCCTGCTTATCTGCCTTTCATCTACTGGTGATTTGTAGTGGATTAAGGCTAGCTACTGTAGGTGAAAACTCTTTCCCAACTGACTTCAGCGAATGTAAACACCCTTGAGCAGGTAGAGGACAGGGCAAGACCTAGGGGAACAAAAAAAGAAAAGTAAGGCACTCCAGGATTCCTCAAAGTCCTAGTTTTGGACAGCATAATGGTAAGTGCAAAACTGTCGGGTCCAAACCCGACACGGTACCACACTTCTCTCTCTTTTGTTCCCCTTGTTTTTCTCATTCAGGTAAAGACCAACTCTGCTCAGCTCCTCAGCTCATGAATTATTCATGAACATACACACACCGTCGTCATTGTTTCTGTTGGTCCGGTCTGCTAACAGTGCGCGGATTCGCCACAGTTTCCGGAGACAGCTTATATTACGCTGCCACCAGAATTCAGCAAGAGGCCTGCGACCTCACTTCGAGTCCTTACTTAAAATCACTCAGTAAACTGAACTAAAGTACAACACGTGGCGAGTGGGCTTATGAGACGAGTCCTCTCGCATAGCTGACCAATCACGATGCTACACAAAATATCTGCAGGTGACCTGCGCACAAATGACTACACACTCAACTACTCTGCACACAAATACTCTGAATGACGCACAACACAAACATAGTTCTATTGTCTCTGTTCGTCTTCTTCCTTCTGATCTCTTCCCTCTGTCTCTCTGCTTGCTCTCTCCTCTTCCATGCTGCTCACGAATGTGGGCTGGCCCACATCTCCCCCCTCCTCCTTTGAAAGCCTGGTGTCACGGCGTTCGTCATCGCCATGACATCTGCTCAGCTCGTCTGCAACTACGTTCAGGGTTCCAGGTCTGTATATCACCTCGAACTGGAATTCTGTCAACTTCAGAGCCCATCCGTAGACCCGTCTGTTCCGCTGCTTCCCAGAAGTCAGCCACTGCAGACCCTTATGATCTGAAAACACTTTAAACACCTTCCCGTACAAATAAAATGCAAAATGGTTGACAGCTTCAAACAATGCCAACCCCTCCAGCTCCTGGGCACTATACCGTGCCTGAGCTCCCTTTAACTGCCGTGAGAAGAAAGCCACTGGTCTCCACTCCTCCACACGCTGCACTGACAACACCGCTCCGATTCCCGTAGCACTTGCGTCGCACTCTAGACTGAAAACATCATCCTCACAGGGAACACATGAACACACATGATCACATAATGACTTGCACAACTTACGAAACCCATCCAGCATGGCGCTCGTCCACACCACCTCCCCCGGCGAAGTCTTTGCCATGTGTGGCGACAAGAGAGAAGACTCCCTGTGGAAACTCCGTATAAACCGTCTATAATACCCGATCAGTCCAAGGAATGCACGTAGCTGTTTCCTCGTCCTTGGTACTGGGTGATCTCTGATCGCCACAATCCTCGCCTCTGGCACACTCATATACCCTTCACCAATCACATGTCCTAAGAATTCTAACCGTCTCTTCCCAAATACGCACTTACTCCGTTTGCAAGTAAGCCCTGCTTCCCTCAATACCTCTAACAACCGCCTCAAATGCCTCACATGCACCTCCCAACTCTCCGAAACAACCAGTATATCGTCGATATACACCTTCGCATAGTCCTCGCATCCAACCAATACACAATCCATGAGACGTTGGAAGACAGACGGAGCATTGCAAAGTCCGAACGGCATACATCTATATTGAAATTTGCCGAACGGGCAGCTAAAACTCGTCTTCTCCCGATCTCTCTCCACTACCTCCACCTGGTGGAACCCCTTAGCTAAGTCCACCTTGGACAGTACCTTACCACTGCCCACCCTTTCAAGCATCTCTTCTAAGCCAGGGATGTAATAAGGCTCCTTAACCGTCACCTCATTGAGCCTGCGATAATCCACGCATAATCTTATGCCACCCCCCTGCTTCTTTACTGGCACCAACGGTAATGACCAGCAACTCTCGCTTCTCTCTATGATGCCACATTCCAACAGACTGTCAATCTCTGCTCTCACTGAATCCCTGATACCCATAGGCACCGAGTACGGAGACTGGCTGATAGGCCCATGGTCTCCCGTCTCTATCGACATTCTAACTCTGTCTGTGTTTCCAGGCACCTCAGAAAACACATCCCCAAACTCTCTCATGATCTCTTCTAACTCTTCCTCGACAAACCCTTCGCAATCATCCCTCAACTTGCTTCTCTCTTGACTCTCATCCTCCAACACAACATCCAACCTGTTCACCTCTTCCCTCTCCTTGAACTTCTTAATGCAGTTGACATGCACGACCTTAGCATGCTTCTCCTTCCCAACCTTTCCGATCTTATAGTTTACCTCCCCCTTTCTTTCCAACACCTTGAATGGACCTTCCCAGGAGTCAGCCAGCTTGCATGACATACCTGGGATCCGATACAATACCAACTCTCCTACCTCAAACTCTCTGACCTTACTCCCCTTGTTAAGATACCTCATCCTACCCTCCTTACTCTTGCCCATCTTCAACGCAGCACAGTCCCTCATCCTCTCCAGCCTGTCCATCAGTCCAGCAACCCAGTCGCACACGCTCCTCTCCTTCCCCTCCTGCTCGTAGATACCGTAGTATAGAGCATCCAGTGGTGTCCTCACACGGAACCCAAACACCATGTCAAAGGGGCTGAAGCCACTGTCTGAGTGTGGCATCTGTCTCAACACACATATAGGGCTAGAGGGACCTGAACTACCCAATCCTCCCTCTCCTCGATGCACCTACCCAACACACTCTTGAGGGTGCCGTGCATCCTCTCTACCATGCCATTTGTCTGCGGGTGATACGGCGAAGTCCTGAGTTTTTCTATCCCCAGCAACTTGCACAGCTGACGCACCACCCTCCCGCAGAACTGCGTACCCTGATCCGAGAGCATCACCTCAGGAATAGCAGTCCTAGAGAATATTCCCCAAAGTCCTTCAGCAACGGACTTAGCAGTCACGCTTCGGAGAGCCACTGCCTCCGGCCACCTAGTTGCCATACAAACATATGTTAGTAGGAACCGACACCCCCCTCTACCTTTGGGCAACGGCCCCACCAAATCCACAGCCGCACTCTCGAATGGCTCGGTCAAGATCGGCCTCTCCACTGCTGGAGCCTTCCTCGGCTTGTTCTTGTTCTTGACCTGACACACTCTGCAACTCTGACAATACCCCGCAATCTCTTTTGCCATCCCAGGCCAAAGAAAATACTTACCCACCATACGCACAACTTTCTCCCCACCTAGATGAGACCACTTCTCTCGTGAGCCATCTCTAATATCTTTCCTCTAAACTTTTTCGGCACCACTATCACATCCACGAATTCCTCCCAAGACACATACATTCCCCTCAACAATAAACCTTTATCCCACTTGAATCCACGCTCCTTTCTCTCTCCTAGCTCTCTCCAAGTTCTCAAACTATCGTCAGACCTCACACACTGACGGAACTCCCCCCCATCTGACCCTTCCTTCATGGGCCCCACTTCCCCAGCTAGCTTGCTGAGCTCAGACTCTGGCCCATCAATGGACACAGAGCCCAAGTCCTTAGCAATTCCTGCCATCTCCTCCTCATTCCCATCCACACTCTCCCCCAAGCTCTCTTGCATCGCTCCTTCCTCGACCTGCACGACCGAAGTGTCCAACTCGGCTCCCAAGTTCTCCTGAACAGACTCCTCCACTGCACACCACAGCTCTTCCACCTCTGCATCATCATCACACTTATCCAGCTCTGCTTCAGCCTTCGCCTGACTCCGAGTCAGCACGTTGACTTTAGCATCTCCCCCCTCTTTCCTGTCTCTGTACTGGGTTATGGCCTGTGTGTAAGCCTGTACCTCGTGTGCATCTGTCATGTTCATCGGCACAATGCTGATGACTCCCTCATCCTTTCTCTCATCTACCATGGCTATGTGCGAGCGTACTAACCCTCCAACCTCGTAAGACACCACTGTGCTCCTGTGTACTTGCTTATTCCCATGCACGTCTCCCACATGCACTTCCCCATAGTCTCTGTAACTGTCTCCCAGCAGAGCTCTGGGGACTACGCCAATGCTAGCCCCAGAGTCCACAAGCACCTGACATGGAACTCCATTCACTGTCCCCCATGCAACATTATCTTTTCTTCCCTCTACCATCAGCTTTGCTACTTTCCCTCCTTCTTTCTTGACACTCACCCCAACCTTCTTATTCGGGCAATCTGGGCTCCTGTGTCCCTACTTACCACAAGTGTAGCAAGTAACAGGGCGAGATTCTGCAGGCTTCCTGCTGCTGTCAAACCCACGACCCTTATGACAGTCAATAGCCCTGTGGCCCTTCGCTCCACAGGAGAAGCATGTTATTCCCTCAGAACCTGCATGCTCTCTCCTATCTGTCATGACTGGTGTTCTCTCTCCAACCCAGTCCCCCATTCTTGGCTTGTAAAAGTTACCCCTCTGCCTACCGGACATCCAGGTTTCCCAAGCATTCCTCAAGTCCTCTGCACTCCCAATCTCTTTCCCCTCCAAATACACTCTCCCAGCCTGTGGCATCACCCTCCTGGTGAATGCCGTTGCCAGTGCCACCACGCACTGCTCAAGTGTTGCACAACCCTG
>WLWD01002123.1_pt1 | contig 48632 bp, 28 predicted proteins | sample 6712731 | NCBI WGS metagenome assembly WLWD01 (sample SAMN12718690, study PRJNA576275) | sponge metagenome | isolation source: marine sponge | host: Mycale hentscheli | place: New Zealand: South Island, Marlborough, Capsize Point | collected 2014-11-01 | reverse complement strand
GGCTTTCCTAGTCTTCGAAAAATCGATGTGGATAAAGAGGGAAACATCTATGGCATTTATGAAACATCAGACAAAAATTATAAAATGTTAAAATGGGATCCTCAAGGTGCCCATGTCGACTATTACAAACTGGAACATGTTATTGGTAACATGCGAGGTCTTGCTGTGGTAGATGACCAAGTTCTTGTCAGCAGTACACAAACAGGCGTTGTCACTGTTTATGATAGACATCTAAACTATGTTAAAGAAATAAAATATAATATGGGTATAATTATGGCCATTTCATCGGACCATAATGCCTTGTATTTTGCTGACTACACAAACTCCTGCATTCATGTTTTCAGCAGAGATGGTAATTTTTTGTATACTTTTGGTGGGACAAATTTAAAAATACCATGGGGTTTGTGTGTATCAAGTGAGTATGTGTATGTATGTGACTATAAATTATGTTCTGTAGTAATATTCACCACCAAAGGTCATTATGTTAACTCACTTACTCTAAGTATTGATCCTAGAAGTATTTGTGTGGATAATGATGGCTTTTTGTATATAGGATGTATATCTGAAGTGTTATGTTTCTAAAAAAAAGTTTTGTTTTTTTTTCGTAATTTTATCTACCAGTTCATAATGTTTCACTTAATTTCTTGTTTTATAGTCCTGCATTTCATATATGGTTATGGTATTATGCAATGATATTACTAATTTTCATGAAATGGTACTTATGGGATTTATGTCAAATGTTGCTATGTAGCTAGCTAGCTATCGGTGTACTATAGGCCTTGCTCAGCAATAGTTTCAAGCAAAATGGGCCACTATATTTTGAAAAAGGTCAAATTTGAGAATTGAAGCTGATGATAAGGATTCTCGGTTTATAAGTGGAGTAAATTACATTGGAGTCGAACTGATAGATATTCCCTGTCATGTTTATTGATAATTATAAATAAAGATTAAATTAAATTTAAAAAAAATAAAATTAAAATAAAAAGTCCTGAGAGTCAGGTAACATGGGAAAGAAAATAAAGATAAGACGTGGAAAGAGACATAGAATAAAGTCACATGTGTATGTATTAACAGAAGCAATAACAAGCTTTTTTCCGAGTATTCGACGAGGCTGAGGAAGACACTCGAAAAAAAGCTTGTTATTGCTTCTGTTAATACATACACATGTGACTTTATTCTATGTCTCTTTCCCCGTCTTATCCTTATCTTCTTTCCCATGTTACCTGACTCTCAGGACTTTTTATTTTTTTAATTTTTTTTTTAAATTTAATTTAATTTTATTCTTATTTATTTATTTCTTTACTATATTTCTAGAGTTACATGTTTGAATGTATTACTCAATCACAATCACTTGTCAATAGCTACATCTCAAAATTGTCACTTCATTCTTTTGCCACCTCATACGATGGCCAAACCCCATTCACAATCTTTGTCATTCACTTTAGCTGACTATATATAGTTAGCCTCACTTCAAATCTTTTCAGTTGTTCAAGCCAGATTCACTAGGAGGCTCACCCATAGCCGAAAATTCATGAATATATCTGACTCAAAATTTCTGAAAGTACCACATCCTGAGTAGTTCAGTAGCCACATAGCTACATAGTTACCTATAATGGTACTTCTTCACTATCTAGTATTTGTTGTATCTATTTAGTACTCTTCCTGTCATAACTATCTAGTATTCTTCTTTTGCCATATCTAGTAATCTTTCTCTGTCGTACCTACAGTGGTGTACAGGATTCTTCAGGGGGACTCAGCATTAACCTATAATCTAAACACACCCATTTTACCACAACCACACCCATTCCATAAAGCCCACCCCTATTTAACTTAAAATAGATTTTTGGTGAAACCAACCAGCTCGACACTTTGCTCAAGGTCTACCATGATGGAGTGATAAAATGTATGGTGGCTTTTTTGGGCCTCTTCCTTCCGTCCTATTTCCATTCTACTTTTCTTGCAATTTCACACTTTCCATTGTAATTCCATCCAACTTCCATTCTAGTTCCATCCTAATTCCATCGTATTTTACTCGCCTTCCTTCTATTTAAGTTTTAGCTACCTGTTGTTGTTGTTGTTGTTTTTTTTTAGTTTAGTTAATTTTATCATGTTAGTTATAATTGGTTTTCTACAATAATTTAGTTTCAGTATAGGATGCCTGTGTGATGGAAGTAGGATGGGAATAGGATGGAAGGAAGTGGCCTGAAAAGCCACCATAAAAATGATGAACAAATAAATTGGATTGAAAACAAAAAACAAAAAAATAAAAATAAACTTACACATTCCATTTTCCATGGATGCTTGTTGATATAGTTTACCAACTATCAATGTCTATTTCCATTTCATAATTAATATTGATCGGATGTTGAAGGAAAAATATGCACAACTAGTTAACTGAGCGTTATATTCAGTTTTAGAAAGATTGATGCATGAATATCAAGGAGGTTCACATAAACCCCCTGAACCCCCCTGCCTACGCCCCTTTTATCTAGTATTCTTCCTCTGTCATATCTAGCAGTGTTCCTCTATCACCTCAGGTATTCTTCCTCAATCATATCTAACAATCTTTATCTGCCATATCTAACAGTCTTCCTATGCCATATCTAGTATTCTTCCTCAGTTATATCTAGTGATCTTCCTCTGTCAACTCTATTATTCTTTCTCTGAATATTCTTCCTCTGTAATATCTAGTATTCTTCTAGTATTCTTCCTCTCTCATAACATTATTCTTCCTATTCTTCCTCTGTCATATCTAGTATTCTTCCTCTGTCATATCTAGTATTCTTTCTCTGTCAAAGGAAGAATACTAGATATGACTGAGGAAGAAAACTATAGAGGAAGAATAATGTTATGAGAGAGGAAGAATACTAGATATGACAGAGGAATAAAACTAGAGGAAGAATACTAGATATGACAGAGGAATAAAACTAGAGGAAGAATACTAGATATGACAGAGGAAGAATACTAGATATGACAGAGGAAACTAGAGGAAGAATACTAGATATGTCATATCTGGTATTCTTCCTCTGTCATATCTGGTATTCTTCATCTGTCATATTTAGTATTCTTCTAGTATTCTTTCTCTCTCATAACATTATTCTTCCTATTCTTCCTCTGTCATATCTAGTATTCTTCCTCTGTCATATCTAGTATTCTTTCTCTGTCATATCTACTATTCTTCCTTTAGTTTTCTTCCTCTGTCATATCTAGTATTCTTCCTCTAGTTTTATTCCTCTGTCATATCTAGTATTCTTCCTCTAGTTTTATTCCTCTGTCATATCTAGTATTCTTCCTCTCTCATAACATTATTCTTCCTTTATAGTATTCTTCCTCTGTCATATCTAGTATTCTTCCTCTGTCATATCTAGTATTCTTCCTCTGTCATATCTGGTATTCTTCCTCTGTCATATCTAGTATTCTTCCTCTGTCGTATCTAGTATTCTTCCTCTAGTTTTATTCCTCTGTCATATCTAGTATTCTTCCTCTAGTTTTATTCCTCTGTCATATCTAGTATTCTTCCTCTCTCATAACATTATTCTTCCTTTATAGTATTCTTCCTCTGTCATATCTAGTATTCTTCCTCTGTCATATCTAGTATTCTTCCTCTGTCATATCTGGTATTCTTCCTCTGTCATATCTAGTATTCTTCCTCTGTCGTATCTAGTATTCTTCCTCTAGTTTTATTCCTCTGTCATATCTAGTATTCTTCCTCTAGTTTTATTCCTCTGTCATATCTAGTATTCTTCCTCTCTCATAACATTATTCTTCCTTTATAGTATTCTTCCTCTGTCATATCTAGTATTCTTCCTCTGTCATATCTAGTATTCTTCCTCTGTCATATCTAGTATTCTTCCTCTGTCATATCTAGTATTCTTCCTCTGTCATATCTAGTATTCTTCCTCTGTCATATCTGGTATTCTTCCTCTGTCATATCTAGTATTCTTCATCTGTCGTATCTAGTATTCTTCCTCTAGTTATTTTCCTCTGTCATATCTAGTATTCTTCCTCTGGTCTTATCTAGTAGTTAGTCTTCCTCTGTCATATGGCTAAAATTAGATCTCCGGCCAATTTGCTCAGCAGCAAGCTCCTTCAGAACTTAATGCTACCACAAAATACTTTGTCCATTATACCAGTGTCATTAAAACTCTTCTTGGAACACAAAGTATCTAAAAGGTGGGTAAAATGAGTAACTTTACTCTGACAAATGCAAAATAAGTAGTTGGTTTCCTTTGCTTTTGCTTTTGTCAAATAGAGACACAGGAAGAAATTACGTTAAGACCTAGCTAGTGGACTCACTTGATTACTGTGGAATGTCTTATAGTGAAATAACCAGCTAATCACGTCTATTAAACATTTTCCCCTAATAGCTAAGTACATGTAGTGCTATTGATGTATTAGTATACAGCCCTCTCTTTGCCAGCCTAACAGTCTTTATGAGAGTGCCATACACCACACTACCTTTCTGTAAAGAAAATAATATAGCTATTGTGAATAATGTAGCTTGTTTAGTCGTAGTTTCATAATGTGTGACCTTTTCATACCTGACTATAGCTACTTACCACAAGTTGTCATGTAGCTAACTACTACTAGCTACCTACTACTAGCTGCCACATTTTCATCTAGCTATGTCATGTGGCTGATTATATCTTTGGCTCCAATTAAGTAGCTATATTATATCAATTCTGTGAGTGCACTTAGGATTTGGCTATAAAGGTTATCTGGCAATCAGGGTTCAATCTAGAAAATGTTGTTGGATGAGGAAGTCCGTCCCGGCCCATCGGCTTAAATAGCTATTCTTCACAGTTAATATTCACAATCCATAGATGGTGCATGGCCAGATGATGTCGTAACTAGTTGTATCACTTTACCAGTTTCTCACTATGTCCATCTCTAACGATTCAGCATCAACCAAAATTCTCATGGGTGTGATTCATCAAGTGATGTATCATCAAGTGTGCAGTAATAGCATTCAGTCCTCATGTGCAGATGTACTACTCATAAGTCATTAGCCTTGAACATCCATCTTCTGAAGCATTGTTACTCCAACTGTAGTAGCTACCTTATCATTACTAGCTATTTCAATCTATTTACAGAATTTTGCAGCATATCTTGATCATCATCAGATCGTAGTTACTGAAAAAGGTGACCACCTGGCTTGGAGGAAGGTGGGAACAACTCAGGGTGTTCCAGCTGACTTTTTGATATTATTTGTTATAATGTGCACACAAAGTGCTTAGCAGCTCCTCTCCATAGTCATTCTCATACAACAGGGTAAAGCAAGAAAAATACATTGTGTCACCTATTCATGAAATTGCGTGGAGGTTAATGAAAATTATTTAACTCCTTGTGCAATATGTGATCTAAGAGATTATATTTCATTCCATGCTAGATATCTTCACAATTTCATTTTTAGGTACGTGACCCATGAGATAACACACATTATCACACACTGTACTTTCCAAGCTCATTACCCAAATGGCTCTGGCCTGAAAACTTGCATTGGAGAACATAGTGAAAGCTCAATCTGCACAAAAGAAGGCTTATGATTGTATGACAGAGGAACTGATTGACGAGTGGGAAAACGTGTCATTGTTCTTGTGCCGTCTGAGTCCCAAGGGAAAGTCTGGAAATTGTGTAGACCTTTCATGGTCCATATGTACAGGGTTGTAAGTTATGCTGCTATTAACGTGGAGGTGTATCTAGTGGTATGGAGATAATGCTAGTAGCAAGGGACTACTACCGAGATTGCTCATTAGAAGAAATGTTGACATAAGGTGAAACCTGTTTAGCCAGCTCCAGCAATCTGGACCAGAAGTCGCCTGCAAGATGAATAGTAACTGTAATTTTGAACTATGTGTGTGTGTGCATCCTGAGTTCAAGCCCAACTCAGGAAACTATTTCCATCTGATTTTCCACCTGCCTCCCACCAGTCCTCCCAGCTGTGATTGGGTACCTGGCATTTGCTGGTGTGCTAATTCAAAGCCTTTTATCATGAAACAGTGTAAATTCAAGGCCTTTTCTCATGAAACAGCACGTGGGACTTTGGGTGCCCACACCACTTGCCCACACCACATGCCCACACCACTTGCCCACACCACTTGCCTGTTCTCCTGCGAGTTCCTAGCCCGGCTCTAGGAGTTTAGCTTGCATGGCTCATAGTGCCTGCTTAGTGCACAGGCATCCTGGCTCTGGCAGGTGTGCATGACCGCTAGCGGTTGCAAGAGAATTTTGTGTGCGTGCATGTGTGTGAACATTGTTGAGACAACTTCTCGCTCAGAGGGGGAGAACTGTCATGAATACACTCATTTCATCATTTTAAAAATTTTTTTATGTCACCCATGCATAATTACCCAGTGGAGGATCATGTGAGAGTCTTGTTGGGGTTGATTTGAATGATCAATTGAATGAACCGTCCAATAAGTCCTAGCTAACCTCAGTTTTTATGCTTGCTGCTTGGCACTCCATTGTATAATATGTGAGTCCTATAACCCTCTATGCTACAGGAGATACTCACCCGCATTACATTTTATTTGGAAGGTCTTGATACAAACTTTGTGATACCAATTGTCCATTACTAAAATCCAGACTTTGAGTAAGCTCTTAGAATTTACAGGATATGTCACTCTATTCTCTACTGGAATGCTATGCGAAAGATATTTCCTGCTGCAGGTGGAAATAGAAAATATCTATCTTGGCAGAGTGAATCGTGCAGACTTCAAGAACAGTTCACACCATTCTTAACAAGAATAATTCATCAATCTAGCTCATATCAGTAAGACAATTTATAGCCATGTTTCACAACTTCATTTGCATTTCCTGTTGCTGTATGCTCTAGTGTGACTACATGAGATAAACATAAGCAAATGAATGCAATTTCACTAATGAATATTATCAATTGGTATTTTGATTTGGTTACTATGGTGATTCACTTTGATGACCTTTAGTACACAATGGAATGCTCAAGAACCAAGTATGAGATAGTTATTGTCATAGCCAGCTAGCTGTATGTGAGTGCATGCCAAGATTTTTTTTTTTTTTTTTAATAATAATGTGAGTGGGTCTAGGAAAAGGGACCTTATGGAGCAAATCAAAAATATTTGAGTTTTTTATGATAATAAAAAGCTACAATTTATCTCAACTTAGTGCTAAAATACTGGAGGGTAAAGCCTTCGAGGTGCAGAGAAACTGGCAGTTGAACTGGGCTGTATTCAGCAAAGCAATTGAACTAGAAATCAAGAAAACATAAATTGAATTTCCACTTCCGGTATAATTAACGTTTCCGTATACTTAACGGCGTACTCCGATTACGCAATTAAATCGTACAGCCGCTTTATAACGGCGACTAACGAAGTTTGCGTAGAGTTCTTTTTAGCTTTCAAAGCGTCTCACGGCCTGTCTTGTCGGAATCCTTGGCAACTCTATACGCTGTAGCGGTAAATTTTCAGCCAGAGGTAAGCTGTAGAGTGCATGCAATAGTCTCAAAGCTATGCCGTTTTTTTTAGCTGCTTCTTTGAAACTCCGCCCATTCCCCGTTTATTGTAAATCGAGAACGAGAGAGAATAAAAAGTAGCTTGTCTTTACACGGCACGCTTGGGGTCTTTTAAGTTGTTTTGACATTTGAAATTTGGCATAGACGTAGAGTAAGGGTCACTAAGACTAATTCTGCAAAAAACAAAAATATATAGAAGAAAGAAAGAATTTTTCTGATGACTTACTTCCGGAGCCTATATCTCAGTTTCAATTTTTGATATGTATTAATTTTACACATTATGTTCATTAGGTTTCCAAAAAAGAGTGTTTATCATAAGTGGACAATAGAAGATGCTCAGCTGTCATTAGTAAGTGCTTCATTGACCTACAGTCCCGCAGTTCTTATCAAAAAACTCCTTTCATTGGTTAATCAAATCATGTGACCAATTATAGCGCCGCGCGTGACCAATTATAGCGCCGCGCAAGGGCTAGGGCTAGAGGGCTAGGGGACCAATCAGAAGAATTCTTTGATAAGAACTGCGGATGGCTCTCATTGACACTGAATTCTGCTTCTTTTCTTATTTCTGGGTTTGGTGCCCACATTTCAGTTTGCCTTTATCTATCAATTTCTAAAAAGTCAATCCCTTATACAATGTATCTGAAGAGCTCGTGTGGTGGTTCGAGATCAGTAACTTCAGTAAACTACATGTATGTCTATACAATTGCATTATTGGCTTCGAAATTGTCAAAACAGATATGATAAAGTGATAGCCACGAACTGCACTATCTCTCTTATTCATCCAATTACTGATGTAAATTACAGGGCAAGTTTAAATATTTTTGATGAAAAAACTGAGTCAGTTGAATTAAACTTAGAGCAAGACAAGTTTGAAAGATTACTTTATGAAGAAACCTTAACAGTCCTGTTTTCAGCAAACTTGATATATTTTGGTGCACCCAATTATTCTGAAGTTCTGTCAAGTGAACCTCACAGTAGTGATTACTCTACGAAACTGCTAACTGAAATGAAAGAGAAAAAACTGTTTTATGATATGCGAATTGTAGTTGATGATGAAATATTTCAAGTTCATCGATCAGTTTTGGCTACATGCTCGAGTGTTTTTCGTGCTATGTTTGAGACCAACATGACAGAAAAGGCTGAGAGAATACTTACAATATCTGACATAAGTCCTCAAGTCATGTCAGACCTACTGGAATACATCTATACTGGAAAGACTGCTTCACAAACAGATGAGCACATTCAAAACCTTCTTGTAGCAGCAGACAAATATGACATCCAAGAATTAGTGGGCATTTGCGAAAAGAAATTGATATGCAGTTTAACACCAACAAATGTGTTTGAGATGTCTCAATTTGCTGATCAACTTCGTCTCAAATCTTTTGAAGCAATTCTTTTAAATATCCCAAAGATATCTTCACTTCTGATTCTTGGAAACAACTGAAAGAAACTTCATTAGATCAAGCTATGGAAATAGCTGATGTAGCGCTCACAAATTGAGCAAAGTTGTATTCAAGCTAACATAATGATAACAATGTGAGGTTAGGATGTTGAGTTTATTTTCGTCAAATGTAAAGATGTAGCTGTACTTTCTATTGTGTTTTTTATTTGCTTTTTGTTTGTTTGTATGTTTCGTATTGTTTGTAAATATGTTCTTGCAACTATTACTTGTGATGTGCCACTCTTCTGCTTGGATCTGCTCCTCTTCCTCACTAACAGTCTACCTTTCACACTTTCTGCTATGTCCAAATTCCTGCATTTCCACACTATGTCATATCGCATGTAACAAAAAGCTCAGTGTCTATTTTTTTGTTGTTGTTTTATGTTTTGAAAAATATCCAACTATAATGTTAATTTTGGTATACTGTTCATAGCTAGCTAATTATTGTAAAAATCTTTCTGTAATTTTCCATAGTTTCATTCATATTTTGTTGCATTTTTTTAATTTTGAAATTATATTGCAGCTTGAAATAAAACAGAAAAATCTCTTCCTTCTATAAAAGTTTTGTCACCATTGTTTAGTGCCAAACCAACGGCAAATTCACATTTCTTAGCTAAATAACATGTCAAAATTGAAACATTTTTAAATAGATCAGATCAAACATCAGTTAGCTAGCTATGCCTCTGAAATACAATTGTGATGAATGAGAATGTGAAGCCAGTCCAAACCATAAAGTATCTTCTTATATGAAATAAGGAATAACACTATGGAAAATATTTGCTGGTGGGCATCATCAGAACATATTGACCATGGTCACCACAAAGGCGATTTCTACTAGTGTATTTATGGAAAACAGTTGTGAACGGAGGCACATAACTTCACATAACTTCCTCCAGTTACGTTGGTTGAAGGACCAGACCCCACCATAAGTTATGCCCAGCTTCAGCAAGTTTTAATGCCCAGCGGCTAGTGTGTGGCGAGCAACCGAATACTATGGCGGCGGCATGGTAGGACTCTACCACAGCAACAAGCCACTAGCAGGTAATGCAGTCTGCATTCACTGAGCTTGACTTATAATGGACTAATTTTCCCAAGACAATTTACAATGCATATATGGGATGACATGGTACAGATTGTAGTGGTTAGGGAAGGATCATGAATAAGATTAGATATGGGTAAGGGACATACATACAACATAGGTGCCAACTTTTTCAAACTAGCTTCAAGGACATAAGCCACACCCATGGCCACACCTACAAACCACACCCACATTACGTAATTAATTATGATGTCATTGCAAAAAAATTAGTTAACTAGCTATCATCTGGCTGTTGAGTCATTGCAAAAAATAAGTTAACTAGCTATCATCTGGCTGTTGATTGTGTTCCTATGGTCCTGGACCTTTAACGGCTAAGTATGTTGCTTTTTTACACTGAGCAAGCAGCTCTTCAGTGAAAATAGAGTTATAACAGTTACATCCAGTTGTTAGCCACAAGCCAGCTGAGCTAGCACAGCTGACTGCAGTGCTAACTCAGCTGGCTTGTCAGTTGTGATTAGCTAACTGGATGCAGCACTTGTTAGCAGAGTTGCATAAAACCTGGACCAGCATCATCATCGAGGACAAACAATAGGAAAGTGATAGGTCATCAAGGACTCAAGGACAAAGCTCTTAAATCGAGGACTGTCCTCGACATTCGAGGACAGTTGGCACCTATGATACAATAAACTTAATGTGTGAAGTAAACATGATGTTAGTTCAACGTTCGCCATGAGGCAGAAGACTTGACTTAAGTGTGGGGTGTAGTCCATGTAAGATTTGAGCTTGTTCAGGTAACTGGTCTGGTCCTGAACAAGTTGAAATAGCTGCACATGCTTGAAAAGCTATCTGTCTGTCTGTGTGTCTGTCTGTCTGTCTGTCTGTCTGTCTGTCTGTCTGTCTGTGTGTCTGTCTGTGTGTCCATCCATATACATCCATCCATCTGTCTGTCTGTCTGTCTGTCTGTCTGTGTGTCTGTCTGTGTGTCCATCCATATACATCCATCCATCTGTCTGTCTGCCTGTCTGTCTGCAGGTCAGTCATTACATTGTTCCCTTTCTTTATCAAAACACTTTACCAACTTGGGTCGCATGTACCATGTATAATAAGAAAAAAAAATTAAAAAATAAATACATAAACATCGTGGAATCTCAATTGTGTGACTATAAATGTCTTGCTTGCTCACCAATACCATAGCTTGTCGGTCACGTTCCTCTAAACTGGAATCTTGTGAATTAACTAGCTAAAAATGACTGCCTTAGACTGTATTCTTGCAGTTGAATCTGGAACACAGGCCAGGCTCTGCCTTCTCATGGTTCACACCAGCCACAATAATACCAGCAAATAATTCTAGGAATGGCAGTAGCTAATCAGTCCATAGTCAAAAGATATTCATCATATCCAAGATGACGGAAGATATTTTGTGAAGCTTCCTAGAGTTGCTAATCCCCTTGAGCTGTGGAACTCTGAGTAGATGGTTGAAAAGAGATTCTATCACAATGAGCATTATCTGAGGTGAAAAGAACTTCTTGACAGCTTCACTAACACAATCAATGAATATATTCAGTAGAACTTTGTATTACGAAGAGAAAGATCTACATCACTTCTTGCAAAGAAGAGAAGATGGAAAAAGCAAGCGCCTCACCATATACAACCAGGAGACGTGGTGCTAGTACTTCATAAAAATGTTGAAAATGAGAAGCTGGCCCAAATGAGAAGACATGTCCTAGAGATTACAACAGAGTGCAAACTGTTGACCTGCACTGCCAAAGGTAAAATATTTCACTATGCAGCACATCAACTGGTCCTCCTCCTTCACGAAGTTGACCAGCGCCTGCCCCCCCCTTCCTCCAGCATGTCCAGGTCTCCACCTTCTCAATGCCAAGGAGCCCCTCCCCAAGACACTCTTATGCCTCACAACCTCATGGACCTGCCGGCTGACCCTACCCAAGTCCAGAAGTCCAAGTAACTGAACCCAAAACAATTTAATTACTCCACAGACCACACCTTTCCTAATCAAACCCACTGTTACTTTGTGAATGTTCACTCCATATAAGTAATGTAATCACAACATTAAAGTTTTTTTTAGCTCTGGTTGTCTAGTCTATAGTGTGTTAAGGAATACCCCCCCCCCCCCCCCCCCTTTTAAAATTCCTGAGCATGTCCCTAATTTCGCTAGTGAAATATGAACCCAGTTTAAAACCTTATAACAACTGACAACTGAGAGTTCAATCACTTGAGAATCTGAAATTGATGTCCCTGAAATCAGTAGCTCTATTCATTTACGCAGCATCTATTGTGTGAGTATATTATGTACAATTAGTAAAATTATAAAGTTATCCTCAGTTATCTGGAGATAATCTATCAGGACTGAAAAAATGAATTCTGAAAGCAGCTCACCTTTATATATTTATATATATATATATATAAAGTTCAAAATATATACTCATCCCTAAGCATAGCCTCTGGTAGAGGAAGTATTGTTTACATAGCAACATGTCTATAAGTTGTCCGGAAAAATATTGAGGCTAATCAGTAGCTAGTAGCTAGCTAATCAAATTAGAGATTTAATAGTGCCTAATTTGTTAGTGTCCAATCATGCATTCTTTAATCTAGTCTCTTCAGCCAATATTAATGAAAGAAAATATATCTAAAATGTATTATTAATGGGCAATATTGTTAAAATGAGATTTAAAACATTGAATACAAATGTACACTCCACAATCTTGACAGAATGCCTCCACTCTGTTCTCAGAGTTACAAGTCTCACAGAATCCTCCATCACTTGTAGAGGGACAGTTTCCAGTAGTAGATCTCACTTTCTGACATTTACCTACACCATCATCTTCTGACAGAGGAGTTGGGTAGCATATAGGACAGCTACATTTGGTTGTGGTCACTTTAAATGCAGTATTTGCAGTATACATGAAGACAAGGTAGAATCTTGCATCCAGAGCACTGTTTTTGACATAAGCTACATGTACACTTCGTGTGTTTGAGCTTCTCAAGGTCAGTCTTCTCGGCTGCAATATAAGACATCTATCTTGACTTTCGCCGATTAAAAGTTTTGTTCGGAGAATGTAGTAGCTATAGAGAGAGCTTTTGAAATGGCCCATTAAGTACTTGTTCACTCCATTTGGTTGCGACTATTGCTGATTGGAATAACAAGCGCCACTCTATTTATGGCTTAATAGCACCCATCAATAGTAATATAATTACAGGGTCTAGTTGTTGCCAACTGTTAATGTATTTCTAATACATACACACACACACACATACATGGCCACATACAATGTACGAATGACACAGAAGTCAGTTTTTCCTTCTCCCCTCCCAACCTTGGCTCAAGAAAGAAATGAAAGAAGGGAGCAGGACTTCATCCTATCTCTAATGAAATGTCCATTTCATATATCTATTATCAAAACAACAAGAAATTGAGAAGAGTGTGGAGAGGCAATACCAGTGATTTATAGACTGGGTACATTGATATAGCTAAACTCCCAGTTTATTAGGGTGAGCTCAAGGCAGAATACATACCAGTACATAGTATTGTCAGAATGTAACTTATTCTCACTGGAGCCATCTGGCTGTTGGTTCTACTTGTAGCCACCAATAGCCTAGCAATGATACTGGAGTTTACCAATTTAGCAAGTAGATAACAATGCTACCCTATAATTTCTATGGCTTGCAGGTGTCCAACACAATTGATGACTGAATTTTCAGGTTGCCAATAGGCTTAGCCATATGCAAGAAGATAATTGTGTGGGGACTTTAATTCTCTGTAAGCCAAACATCATGTGATCCACACTTTCTACCCCATTCTGTCGCCAGTGTGCCATGTTCATTTGTGAAAGCTGCACCAGCACAAAATTATGAAGATTTTTTGTCAGTCATGAAGTTGCCCTGTTAGAAGACTTAAAGCATGGGAGAACCCAGCCCATTTATTCCAAAGAGCTTCCAAATTCTGTGAAGTGTGAGGATCATGAAGAGCCTTTGATTATCTATTGCTTTGACTGTGAAGTCCTCATATGCCACCATTGTACAGTAAAAGATCACCGAGATTGTAATTTTGAATTCTGTAAAAAGGCGGCATCTGTGGCAAAGAGAGAACTAACAGACAAATTGCAGCCACTGAAGGAGCAAACATTACTCTTATGCGAAGCAATAGATGAGGTGAAGATGGCGAAGGAGAAATGTGAAGTTCAGGGTCAGGAGATATCTCGTACTATCGAATCATCTTTCAAGAGACTTCGGGAGATCTTGGACAAACGTGAGCGAGAACTGCTGACCAAAGCCTCTCAATTAGTGCAAGATACAGCTGATAAGCTCAATGTTCAGGAGAAGAATTTATCTTCATCCAATGCTGAGATCCAGAGTGTTATTGACTGTACCCAGCAATGTGTGGAACATTGTTCAGACACTGAAGTTATGAGCATGCTCACTGAGATACAGCATAGAATGGAGCACGAGTTGGAGCAGTGGAAACAGCAGACGGTTATAGTGCCAGTGGAGGTCCCTAATATAGCAGTAGGAATGGAGTGTGAAGATGCTTTACTAGAGTTGGTTCAATCTAAAGCTACTATAGGTGAGGTGTTTATGATTGATGCCAGTAAATGCACGCTAGCGATGAATAATGGTACTCCTGAAGTTGGTGTAAAAAATGAAGTTACTCTGACATTGAGGGATGTAAACAATCTGATTTTGACTACATCGCGTGAAGTGTCGTGTGTTGTGACGTCTCTGTACGATAATAACTCTACCATCTGTGATGTAAGTCGAATTTCAAGTGGTGTATATACCTTTCCATACACACCCACTGTTCGTGGACGCCATACAGTTACCTTGACCGTTGATGAAAATGTATTGGAAAACTCTTTTCCCTTTTTTGTTATCGTGTCCCCAAACTCTTTTGACAAGCCTGTTAAAGTGTAAAGTTCCGGCATTTGGATTAACAGTAAACTCTGCTGGAGAAATTTTGGTTGCTGCCGGTGGTAACAATATTGATAAATTAACGGGCAAGGGAAAGTCGTTGCAAGTGAAACATAAATTTCCTAGTCTTCGAAAAATCGATGTGGATAAAGAGGGAAACATCTATGGCATTTGTGAAGCATCAAACTACTATCATGAAAAAATGTTAAAATGTGATCCTCAAGGTGCCCATGTCGACTATTACAAACTGGAACATGTTATAGGTGACATGCGAGGTCTTGCTGTGGTAGATGACCAAGTTCTTGTCAGCAGTACACAAACAGGCGTTGTCACTGTTTATGATAGACATCTAAACTATATTAAAGAAATAAAATATAATATGGGTATGATTATGGCCATTTCATCGGACCATAATGCCTTGTATTTTGCTGACTACATAAACTCCTGCATTCATGTTTTCAGCAGAGATGGTACTGTTTTGTATACTTTTGGTGGGACAAATTTAAAAATACCATGGGGTTTGTGTGTATCAAGTGAGTATGTGTATGTATGTGACTATAAATCACGTTCTGTAGTAATATTCACCACCAAAGGTCATTATGTTAACTCACTTACTCTAAGTATTGATCCTAGAAGTATTTGTGTGGATAATGATGGCTTTTTGTATGTAGGATGTAGATCTGAAGTGTTATGTGTAGTATCTGTGGTTTATTGTGTAGTATCTGTGGTTTACTGTGTATTTCCTTTGGTTTAGTTTTGTGTCCTGTGCCAATCACCTTGTTATATAATGAACGTTCAAAATCATGTAAAGTGATTCATTCAGATGAGTTGTCAGTTATTGTAAAGTGTTGTGATGTTGTCTATTGAAATAAACATTTGAAATCTATATTGAGTGAACCCAGGTCACGACATATTTTGGCGACGAGGATTATTCGATACCCAATGGCTACTGCTTTGCTTGGTCATATAGAACAATTTGACCCTGCTGTGGAGCAATGGACTCAATATGTGGAGTGACTGGAACAGTTTTTCGTGGCTAACGATGTCACAGGTGAAGACAAGAAAGACAAAAGAAGGGCTACGTTTTTATCGGTGATGGGGCGCGATGCCTACAACCTGTTACGAAGCCTGATAGCTCCCGAGAAACCATCAGAGAAGTCTTTTGAAGAGCTGGTCGCCGTATTATCGGAGCACTACAGCCCTAAACCTACTGAGGTTATGCAGAGATATCGGTTTAACTCACGATCAAGGAAGGAAGGAGAGTCAGTAGCAGATTATGTAGCACAACTGAGGAAACTTGCAGAATTTTGCAATTATGGGAACTCGCTCGACAAGATGCTTCGAGATAGATTGGTATGGGGTGTGAAAGACCCTAGTATCCAAAAGAAACTGCTCAGCGAACCAGACTTGACTTTGGTTCAAGCTATTCAAATCGCTCAGAGCACTGAGACAGCTGAAAAGAACTTACGAGAGATGGACAGTAACCGAGAGAGCGAGTCGAAAAGGGTGCAGTACGTCGCGGATGGAAAGCGGCAACAGTATGGAAAAGGGAAATATGAAAGGACTGTGCGAACAGAGCAAAGGGGCAACTCAGGAAAGGAATGTTTTCGTTGCGGAAGGTTAGGACACAATGAACAGGATTGCTTTCACAAAGAAAGTGTTTGTCACAACTGCAAGGGTCGTGGTCATTTGGCTGCTGTGTGCAGAAAACCTAAGACGGGAGCAACCTCAAGGAGAGGGACGATATCGACTGGTGCAGGCAAGAGGCGGCAACCTGTGAGGCAAATCATCGAGGATTCCGAGTCGGATGAGGATGCTCTAGCTGAACCTCTGGGTTTGGTGGAAGAAGTTGGCTCGGTGAAAGGTGTGTATCAGCCTCCAATTCTGGTATCATTGCATCTGGATAGTATGGAGGTTAGCATGGAGGTAGATACTGGGGCCTCCTTGTCTGTTATGTCAGATAAGCAATGCAACAAGTTGTGGCCGGGGAGGAGTTTAAAACCAACCTCGGTTAGATTAGAAACTTACTCAAAGGAACCACTAAAGGTCATGGGTTCCTTAGATGTGAAAGTAGGGTATGAGCAACAGGAAGTCAAGTTACCTTTAATTATCCTTAAGGGAAATGGGCCAACATTGCTGGGAAGAGATTGGCTGAAAGTAATTAAGTTAAATTGGTCAAGAATAAATTGCACGCGAGCACCGGCATTGCATGAGCTTATTGAGAAGTATGCTGAAATATTTCAATGTGGGTTGGGTACTTTTAAAGGGCCCGATGTAGCAATTGAGGCAGACCCTGAAGCCACACCTCGATTTTGCAAGGCCAGGCAATTGCCTTATGCCATGAGAAATATAGTTGAAAAGGAACTTGATCGATTAGTGAGTGAAGGGACCTTAGAAAAAGTTGAGTATGCAGATTGGGCAGCACCCATAGTAGCAGTTTTGAAGAAAGATAAGAAAGCAGTCAGAATATGTGGGGATTTCCGGATGACTGTCAATCCAGTATCAAAACTAATGAGATACCCCATTCCAAAGATAGAAGATTTATTTGCAACATTGTCCAAAGGGAAATTATTTACGAAGTTAGATTTAGCCCAAGCTTATCAGCAGTTGAAATTAAATGCTAAAGCAAAAGAGTTAGTGGTGATTAATACTCATAAGGGGTTGTTTCGCTATACGCGACTGCCATTTGGCATTTCCTCCGCCCCGGGAATTTTTCAGAAGGTGATGGAGGATCTTCTTCGAGGTATTCGTGGAGTGCTAGTATATATCGACGATATTTTGATATCCAGTGAAAGTGAAACAGAACACTTACAGGCATTAGAAGAGGTCTTTAAACGATTAGCTACAGCTGGACTTCGAGCTAAGAAAAGTAAATGCAAATTTATGTCGCCGAGAGTTGAATTTTTGGGTCATGTTATTGATCAAGATGGAATTCGACCACTGCCTGAGAAAGTTCGTGCTGTTCAGCAAGCACCACGGCCGATGAACGTAACTCAGCTGAAATCATTTTTGGGCTTAATTTCATACTATGGGAAGTTCTTACCACAATTATCGACCTGTTTGGCCCCTCTGTTTAAATTACTGACTAAAGGGGTGGACTGGAAATGGTCATCAGCTCAGGAAACTGCTTTCGAGAAATCAAAGAAATTACTAGCAGCAGCTGATATCTTAACTCATTTCAACCCAGAGCTACCGGTAGTAGTAGCTTGTGATGCCTCAGCATATGGTCTTGGGGCAGTTCTAGCACACATTTTTCCGGACGGATCGGAGAGACCAATAGCATATGCGTCACGAACTCTAAACTCAGCTGAGCGCAATTATTCACAAATTGAGAAAGAAGGTTTATCGTGTGTTTTTGGTGTGAAACGATTTTATCAGTATCTTTTTGGACGCGTTTTCACTCTTATAACTGATCACAAGCCTCTACTGAGTTTATTGAGTGGACAGAAACCCACTTCAGCTCAAGCGTCGGCAAGAATTCGTCGTTGGTCTTTGTTTTTCTCAATGTTTGAGTATAACATCAAGTTCAGATGCACTTCTGACCACGGGAATGCAGATGCGCTGAGTCGGTTGCCGTTAAGTGATACTGTCGAGGAAAATGACGTGCCTCCGGAATTAGTTTTATTGGTAGAGCATTTGGATTCCTCACCTGTTACAGCAAGCCAGATCAAGCAATCTACAATGTGTGATCCAGAACTAGCAATGGTATTCGAGTACGTTCAGCATGGTTGGCCTGGAAAGTCAGCTGTATCATCTGGTTTGAGTCCATTTTTTCAGAGGAAGGAGGAACTGTCAGGATTAAATGGTTGCTTACTATGGGGAGCACGGGTGGTAATACCAAAGTCTTATCGAGCTCATGTGTTGACTCAACTACATGAAGGTCATCCGGGAGTAACCAAAATGAAAGGACTATCAAGAATGTATGTGTGGTGGCCAGGAATTTCCAAGGATATCGAGGACATGGTTAGTGATTGCACAGAGTGTCAACAACATCAGTCTACTCCGCAAGTAGCTCCACTTCATCCATGGTCTTGGCCTACCAGACCCTGGGCCAGGCTTCACATTGACTATGCTGGACCTGTTGAAGGACATATGATACTTATTGTGGTTGACGCACACTCTAAGTGGATTGAAGCAATTCCCACTTCCGGAAGCACTTCATCAGTGGTGATAGAGGAACTAAGGTGTGTATTCTCACAGTTTGGATTGCCAGAGTCCATTGTGTCAGATAACGGGTCATGCTTCACCAGTGCCGAGTTCAGATCATTTTTGAAGAAAAATGGAATTACACAAGTTACATCTGCTCCTTATCATCCATCTACGAATGGATTGGCAGAGCGATCAGTACAGCTGGTAAAGCGTGGCCTCAAGAAAGTGAAGGAAGGATCCATTCGAAGCCGTATTGCCAAAGTTTTATTTGCCTATAGACTCGTACCTCAGAACACCACGGGTTCATCACCAAGTGAACTGTTATTGCGTCGTCGTCCCAGGTCATGCCTGGATCTTCTGAAACCACACAGTGCTGAGCGAGTGGAGTATCAACAGGGAAAACAGATTGAGAAGCATGATTTACATGCCAAGGAAAGGAGATTTGAGGTTGGTGATCAAGTGTTTGTGAAGAACTATCGTTATGGTGAACAGTGGGTTCCAGGAGAAATACATCAGAAGACGGGACCTGTATCCGCTCAGGTTCAATTATCGAATGGTCAGTATCGTCGTTGTCATTTTGATCAGATTCGTCGAAGATCAACAGAAGCAATTCAGGGTACACCTCCAGACGACAGGGAACTTGTAATTCCAGCAGTACCTCAATCTCAGCCATTGGTTGAGACAAATGAACAGTCATCGTCAATCGTATCAACAGATGAAAACTCACCGCAGAATTCATCAGATAATGCAAGACCAATCACCAGGAAGGAATATCCCAAAAGAGAGAGAAAACCGGTCGATCGTTATGGATTTGAACGCAAGACCTGAAATTAATTGGAATACGTGTCATTAGTATTGTTGCAGTTTGAGTTATGTTATTAGTATTTGGTGTGTGCAATGTTTCGTTAGTGTTTTTTGGTTTTTGCTTAAGGAAGGAGGAATGTAGTATCTGTGGTTTATTGTGTAGTATCTGTGGTTTACTGTGTATTTCCTTTGGTTTAGTTTTGTGTCCTGTGACAATCACCGTGTTATATAATGAACGTTCATAATCATGTAAAGTCATTCATTCAGATGAGTTGTCAGTTATTGTAAAGTGTTGTGATGTTGTCTATTGAAATAAACATTTGAAATCTATATTGAGTGAACCCAGGTCACGACACTAACATACATACATGAACTCATTATATTAATAAATCACTTAACACGCACACAAATACATACTTCCAAACACAAATACTCACCATCTCTGCCAGACTCACTGGATGTGTTGTCTTCCACTGAAGCTGAGGAAGAGAGGGAGGCAGAGAACCTCCTGCGACCGCCAGAAGCACTGTGATGACGCAACTTCCTGTTGGGACTCTGGAGGAGGAGGAGGTAAGGAGAACAGAGTGCGAGGAAGTGGAGAAGGATAGGGAGAAAAGGGACAGATAAAAAAATAAAATAAAAAAAAAACGAAAGAAAAGGGATAATATACAAAGGTACAGTAGTAATGACCCTTAAGGATTTGTCTAGTCAGTTAGTAATACACTCATAATATGATATACTCTACCACACACTGAAAATGTATGGCATTACTCAGCATTTCAACAGTTCTTTTTATCGAAGTACAATATCACAGATATGACAGTGTTCGTTTAATCAAAAGGTAAAGTATCACCATCCACAGAGAACCCCACCCTCAGAGGCTCTCATGCTGTACTTCTTGCATGTGACAATGTCTGGTTAACATAAAAGTGAGGTGAGAAAGTAACTTCAGGAGAAAGCGTCTGGCAGCACTCTGCTTGCAAGATAACTTGACAACAAACCAAACAACTAGTCCAGACAGAGAGACAACTAAATCCAGATGCCCTGAGGCATTACAAACCAGACACCACACATGTTCATACTATGGCAAAGCAAAGTGCTAGATATATACAGTGCCCTGAAAATAAGTACACTTGACTTTAGTGTGCCACTGTTTAGTATGCCGCCATACACATATACTTGGGCTACAAGAAGACCAGAGTTCAGAGTTGATAGAATTGTACTTCTATCACGGCTGTTAATGGCTCCTCGTGCCGACTCATCTGCCAATGGTAAGCTTCTTTAAGAGCAATAGCAAGATACACTTGTATAGGAAGAAAGTAACACAAGTATGTCTGAGCACACAGATAGATCACACACTATGTACCTGGTTGGGGGCCACCACTGGCTTCCTGGCTGCTTTTTGAGATGTCGAAGTCGAGGATAACGGTGCCAGTTCATCCATGTCGGACCGATGAGCTGGTAAAGGGATACCAGGTACGATAGAGTTGCTTCTTCCATTTTTGCCACTGAAGGCGTGTCCCCCGTGGCCGCCAGCCGCCATATGGCCAGGCGAAGCCTCACTCCCAGGGTGGGCGTGGTGTTGCGGATCAACCTGGTGGAGGCTGTACGGTGAAGAGTGAGACGAGTGCATGTGAGTGGGCTGGAGTGAGTTATCACGGGTGCGGGGGAGGGCGTGCTACAAACAAACAAACAAACACAAATTGAGATGAAAATTCTGTTATGTGAAACCCGGGAACAGCTTAACACAAAATAATTAATAGTGCCAAGTTTAATCGCCCTCAGCTGAATCTTTAATTTCAATGACTCAATTCTGGAGTGTTAACCATTTCAAACTAATGCAATGCTGTAAGAATTACTACTACTACTACTACTACTACTACTACTACTACTACTACTACTACGACTACTACTACTACAACTACATGTACAATTAATACAGACTTATGCCTGGATCTAAAATAATTATGTAGTCCTTCTTATAGGTTGATCCTTTAAGTTGACACTACAACTATCTCTCTGACTCTTAATTAAAGAATGGATGATTAGATTTCTTATGGTGATAAACCAGGAAGAAAGAAGACTTTTCTCAATAATGTTAGTACTTTTAATGACTGTTATGGCATCTCGTACAAGTGTCTTACACTCTGCAGTGAACTATGTAACAAACACCTTGGGGTTATTGTAACACTACAGGTCATGTTTCTAGAGGAGACCACAGCCTTGCAGTCTTGTAACACTACAGGTCATGTTTCTAGAGGAGACCACAGCCTTGCAGTCTTGTAACCACTACAGGTCATGTTTCTAGAGGAGACCACACAGCCTTGCAGTCTTGTAACACTACAGGTCATGTTTCTAGAGGAGACCACAGCCTTGCAGTCTTGTAACCACTACAGGTCATGTTTCTAGAGGAGACCACAGCCTTGCAGTCTTGTAACCACTACAGGTCATGTTTCTAGAGGAGACCACAGCCTTGCAGTCTTGTAACACTACAGGTCATGTTTCTAGAGGAGACCACAGCCTTGCAGTCTTGTAACACTACAGGTCATGTTTCTAGAGGAGACCACAGCCTTGCAGTCTTGTAACACTACAGGTCATGTTTCTAGAGGAGACCACAGCCTTGCAGTCTTGTAACCACTACAGGTCATGTTTCTAGAGGAGACCACAGCCTTGCAGTCTTGAGTCTCATTATTTATCCAACACTTCATTGTGTCCACTTGAACTGACCTGAATCTAAATCAATACAGACCCTCAGTTATCCAAACCCCGTTTATCCGAACTCTCGCTAATCCAAACACCATTTTTTGGAATTATAATGATATTCATTGGAATTGTGCTGTGCATTAAATAGATAAGAGATTAGGACGCCATTCAAAATTTAATGACTTATTTCGAATATCCGAACATTTCAAATATCCGAACAACCCTCGGTCCTGAGGTGTTCGGATAACTGAGGGTCTACTGTACCATCTCTCATCCTCCAACACATAAAGACACTCACTAAGAATAATACAGATAATAATCCAAGCAATACTTCTGCAATTCAGCTACGCAGATAGATTAAAGACCAGACAATTTATGCTAAATATAAACAAAATTGATCCCCCGGAAATGTACCTGCAACTTAAAGTACTGCTACCAGAAAATATCCACAAGTTGACTTATCAAAGGAAATAAAATAAAAAAACAACAACAAACAACACAAACAAGCAATTTTATTAACACCAGGAATTCAATTTAATCCAACAGCAGACCAATCCAAATACTGCCCACTCAGCCATAGGCAGCACAACTGCTACGCAAATTTGATAAAGGAATAGTTGCTACTAAAGTCTTTCATTGCATACTTACCATTTATATCGAAATACGTTTCAACTAGTCACAGATAATAACAACTCAACACTATTTATACATATGTAGATAAAATTGCCACTTCAGCACTTTCTGAGATCTGAAAAACTGAACCCCAGAACACTAGTTATACGTAGCTACAGATACAGGACCAGATCTGGTGCACTCACTCAGGAGAGCTTCTTTAAACAGGACTAGATCTGGTACACTCACTCAGGAGAGCTTCTTTAAACAGGACCACACATGCCAAGGGTTCAACAATGCAGACCTTTGACCTCCAAGTTATGCCCATCACAGTCGTGGCAACCGTGTTAGAGGCTGGCTAATAAGGAAAGATAACTGTACTCGCCAGATCTGCAGTCTGGCACTTCTATGGCTGCTGTATAAGGAAGTGGAGTCAGTAACATATACTGTACATGTAGTTATGGTAACCACTACCAAGAACCAGTGTCATTGGTGGTGCCTACCATTGATACACACACACACACACACACACACACACACACACACACACACACATACACACACACACATCTATAAATAAAGAATAAATATACAACAAAGGAGTCCTACACTAATACAAAAAAACAAAAAAACAAAAAAAGAAAGAAAGGCACCTTCCATCCTCCATATGTACAGTAAGTACTGTACACAAGTCTTAGACTATTTAGCTTTAATGATATTCATGACACTCAGCAAAATTGCGTACTCTGACAATTTAGGTGAGAGAGTGAAGTGAGCCACCATTAGAGGTGTACTAACTGGAAGTCTATTACCAGTATGTAATGGTACTGTATGTATAGTACACACAGTAATAGGAAATTATCTCATTTGAATATTAGAAATCGAAACGTCGGATTAAGTTAATTAACATAATATTGGCTGTTAGAACGAGAAAATTTGCTATTATTATAATTATTTCAGCCGAGAATGACTGAATACGTACAGTAGTATATAGACCACAGCGCGGAATAATAGTGGCTCATGTGATGCGTACGGACTTAGCCAACCACTGGGTATGACTCCAGGCTCAGTATTGGGTACAGTAAACACTTGAACTATTAGCTTCTCTTTACCAACCATCACACAACACAACCACAGCAGCGTACAAGCACGCATCTGCTAAAAGACAATACTTAGTTCATCAGCGTGCTTTGGTGGTAAAATATTTCACTAGGTTTTAAGAAGTTTAGTGTGCTCTCCGTTTACGCTAGCACACTATAGTAATACACATGCATGCCTAATTATATTCTACACACAGTTGTAGAGTAATGAATAAGTCAATTAGTATGTGAATAGCAAATGTTATACAACTTACTCCATTGAAACATATTATAATACTCTACGTATGTACTTATAACAATAGTAATGTTAATAATAATAATAATAATAATAATAATAATAATAATAATAATAAAACATCTGACAGTAGAAGTGAATTTGACAGCTGTGGCAATAGCTATTTCTTCACTTCTAACAATATTAATGACCCCTGAAGAGGACTTGGACAAGAAGTCAAAATGTCAGGTTAAGTTTTTAATTAGCATAATATTGGCTGATAGAATGAGAAAATTTGCTATTATTATAATATTATAAAGTTGACTATTAACACACACACACACACACACACACACACACACACACACACACACACACTGGCTATTTCACAACCTCTTCCTGACTGCATCTTGAATGTACAGCTATAAGTTATAAGACCAGCCAACCAACCACTTCCCTCCACTGGGTCAACAGAGTTCAACTAATCCAATGTAATTCAATTTTAATTCCAAACCACCACTACCAGCTCCAAAACAAACGATCCGTTTAAACCGGCCACAACACCACCACAAACCCACCTAGGGCTACAAGCTGATGTAACCATGGGAGCAAACACTTCACACCTTATAACAAGAGAGAGAGAGAGTAAACATTCAATGATCAACAAGTGGTCTCTAGTGGGCGTGTCCCAGTCTGGGATAACATGTTGACCAATTGAACTTGTACTCTCAATTAGCTGAAAGTTCACTAGGTAGAGAGTAGCTATCTCATATTACACGCATACTCCAAGTACACATGCTAAGGGTATTTGCAAAACCAAACCTGAGAGCCAGGTCAATCAACACTTTGAAATTTCAGGGGAGGACGGGGGCGGGGCGGGGGCTAAACCCCTGCACATGCACATAGGCATTCATTCAGTTCCCTAAAGTCAGCAGCAGTTACTTCTGTACATTTAAAAAAATAAACAATTATGTACGAACCCTAGAGTAAAAAATAACTAAGATATGTACAGTACATCAAGAAAATGTGTTCCTTTTTAATCATTAATGTTATTGGCGAGCGAGCCAATAATATTACAATACTATTATTATTATCACACTTACTTCATGTATGTAAGCACGTGTAATAATACATGACATAATTGTGATATAATATTGGAGAGAGAGGACGTGACGGAAAACCTGACTGCACGTGGAATGAACGCAAGATTCACCTGCCTTTGTAAATGTAGTCTACCGTGTGGAGACAAACCCCAATCACTATATTATAATCATTGAATGGAGGATGTATAGTTATGTTCTTGGTTTAGTAAACCTAGACCATGTGATGTTTGCCCCACACCTCCTCCGCTCAGACATGGCCAGCAACTTGGGACTCACAGTTCATCGTGCTTGTTTGTGACAACTCTCTATCTCAAGTTTCTGTCACGTACACTCACTCCAACTTCTACCACTACACATTCCAACACTTCTAATTTCAACATTGCATTCTACTGTAGTCCCTGCCAACACAGCCCCAGGGCAATACTGTGTGTGAATCACTGCATCTGGAAGTCTACACACTCTGTTGCACATATATACATACATACATACACAGGGAAAGGCGCCATATTGTAACGAAGTTCTCAAAACCACACAAGCTACCTCACTAGTATGAATTGGAAGGGCTTACTTCGATTGGCGTGAAAAAGTTTATACAGTTAAAGACAAGAAAAAGTTAAAAATTCTGTTAACTGATAGCGTAAGTTAATTTGGTTGTCCCCAAAAGTAAATCTTTTTCTCTATCACTTCAAATGTCTCAACTGTGTCTCCCTGTCAGTTGAATAGTTGCCATCTAAAAACCCTTCTAATGCTTCTTCATTGTAACTTTAGAAGAAGGTGTCCCTATTGAGTGTAGCTACAGCTATTCATTGTATTCTCCATTGAGTCAGAGAAACACTACAATACCATTACAACCATTTAGAACTCAAACCACAGTGACTATAGCACTAAAGACGGTGAATGGAAATTCCATTCTCCAGTGATTTCCTCACAGAATGCAGAATCTGGTATGGAAATACTTCGTATTAGAAAGTTAGTTCAGAATAAACTCTCATGATAACTTCAATTGCGTATATTATGTTATATAAGTACCTTACTTCAATTTCTTGGAAACTAATCCAACTTGGTATGTTTATTTCCATATCATTTAGTATATCATGAAAAGGCTTGCAAGAATGCAACATCTCCCGCTCTCCCCCTCTTGCACATTTTATCTATAAATTAAGTTTCAAGCATTGACACCTCTACGTAACAGCACACAGACATAATGTGACCAGTTATGGAAATGTGGCATCTAATGTTTTTTAAAATTTTTACTGGTAAGTTGTATGGGGCCTTGGGATGACGCCTTCCGAATTTGGAAGCTGTAGCACAAGCCGTCTTCACACTACAGCAATTCAGTATTTTTGTTACAGCAATTCAGTATTTTTGTTCAATTTATTAATGCTGGTTTCAAGAAAACACCTCTTAAAGGAGTTGCTAAGACTAGAGGGCCTGTCTTGCATTCCATATACATACTATGTGTATCTCCCTGACACTATAAACAATTGTGGTTGCTGGCAGATTGAAATAAGTTACATGTAAATGGGCTTCATTTAGGCCTCTTTGGGTAACTATGTTCGATCATATGGTGAGAATAGTGTGAGTACGCAGATTATGTAGACAAGCAAGTGAATTAGTTAGATACAGCTATTTTCCTGCAGTAAGTGAATAGCCCACCAAATACTTTCTTAGCAACCCTCCGCAACCAGAGTCTAACTTAGTGTTCTAGCCTCATAGCGTGAGTTCTAGAGCTCACCAGAGCAAGAGCACCATAAGCTACAGCTAACAGTTCTTTATCTGATTTAAAAAAACAACAAAAAACAACAACAACAACCGACATTTAAGGGTTTACCCGTGGATACTGAAAAAAATCATTTGCCGTATTTAGACTGATTTCTCAAAACTGGTCACATTTTACATAGAGGTCAACACCAAGCTGATACGTATGTTAAAATTACTACCAGAAAGATCATCATTTAACTGACTATTATGAGTAACGCCACATTATTACAGAGGGTGTGAAACACTAGGTTTCACCATGACACTTCGCATCACATGCATGTTTCCTGAGTGATGTGCTGGTCAATACGTAACCATGGTAATATCAAGGAGAAGATCTTGCCTGATATGCCACAAACATAATGTGAAGCAACAGATTTCAATCAAATAGAAAGTGAAAATATAGGAGATTTAATAGGCACAAGGGCTAAAGGAATAAGGGAGGGGCAAATATAGTTTAGGAGAGGCAATGAAAGTAAGACACAACAGACACATCTTGTGTTGTGTATAGAGTTTTGCCATGCTGAGTGAAACATCATGTTTATTTCAAATTGCACAACTCAAAAACTTAGTACTGAAGTACATTTTGAAGTGAAGGCATTCCACCGGGGACAAGTCCTGCCCTTTGCCCCTGCCCCCCTCTTCCGTCTTACATACAGCCTTTCATACTCTTTGTATAGTACAATCTCCACTGATACAATCCAACATGAATTCTGAGGAAACCTTACTACTATATTGCTTTACCATTACAAAAAAAAAAAAAAAAAAAAAAAAAGACCTTGCAGCAATTAAACCTCTGCTGCCATGGTAACAAATGGTTAAATGACAACTAAGAGATGCTGGCTAGGAGTACATCCAAACAAAACTGATTATCACCTCCTGGAGTTTGAGCTGGGGTGATGATGTCATCAGGTTAGATATCATCACTTCTTCAGTTTCATCTCCTAGAATCAACACTTGCCTCAGTAAAGCCAGGCCACCTGGCCAACATTAGGAACTTGTCTCAAACCACTATTGCACAATCTCAGGCGTATAGTAACACAAAACTGAAACTGTAGCCAAACCAATCTACTTGCACACTTCATTTAGATTTCATAAAAACAAAACTAAGCACGAAAAGAAAAATAACTAAATTGTAGGCAATAGGATTGTTAACCACCCTTTACCTAGTGTTCCTCAAACGTCCTCGTCACATTGCCACACAAGCATTATCATTCTTACTTTCTATACCAGAGACACAACATTGTTACCTAGAACACTCACTCAGATAAAACAACTACCCTACTCTTCTCTACAGTGCAAACAGAAAGAGATGTCACACTGAGGGGAGTGGCAGGAGTGGGGATGGGGGGGTCCTGGGCTTCACCAGCTAGCACATGTCAATAAGGCAACAAGGACGCCGCTTACTAAGGACCAATAGACAAGTCACAGGCAACTGCCATTCATTGAACATGCTCAGTACATCAGTAGTGATGGTGATGAACATGACACTACCTCTATAGATACTTTACCAGGGCATTACCTGTGAATTCCTGACACCATCGGTTCAGCCTTGTCTGAGATGTAGCAGTTGGTCTACCGTATGCCATGCAATTTCATGAATGAGATAAGGGAAGTGTCATTCTAATCAATTAATACATGTCTAAAATATTTTTTGCACAGTCCTCTCCCATGCTTCAAAATGTTGACCTCAGTCTGTAATCATCACCATCTTACTACTACTATTACTACTACTGCTACTCACATCTAAGGCTACATTTTATATATTATACATACTATATCAACCCACTAACTATCTTTGTGGCTTCCAGTTTACATACCTGAGATTGCACTGTTGAACTTCCTTTCCTGGAGGCCTTGGGGGAACTCATTGGACTAACGTGAGAAGATGGAGGATTAGACAATGTTTTCCGACCTAAACTACCACTCCCTGTTCCACCACCGTTGCTATAGCGACTCGTTGCACTGCCACTGCTGCTCCTCCTCGGTTCCCCGCCTCCTCCTCCATCCCCATAATCCATTCCAGTGCCTCCACTTCCATTCCCACTGGCTCCATTCCCATTCCCAGAATGACCATTATTATTGTGAGCAGAGTGTTTGCGGTGGCCCGTGAGGAAGGAAATAGGGCTGATCCTACCTGACGACTGACTACGACCGGTCTTTTTGGAAGGTAAATGCAAGTGAAGACCATGGCCTAAGGAAGATTTGGACTCCTTGTGGTGGTCCTTGGACTCCTTATTATGTTCCTTCGACATTTTTCTCTTGTAAATCAGACCCTTAAGCAAACTTGAGTTACTACAAGTTCTGTCACTCTTCCTACTAGTTGTAGCGAGTAATAGTACTAATGAGATTCACGTCAAGCAGTACAATAGGGCAGCAACCCGAAGGTAATGAGGAGCAGACATACAGAGTAGCGGCCCTCCGGTTCACTAGGCGCCTCCCCGCCTCCAAACACGTCCCCTCTCCGCTTTATCTTATCGACGGAGAGTCACCAGAAACAAGATGTCAAGAACAATCCTCTTGACTTAAATATGTCAATGCGCTTCAAATAGAAACGTATGGGATGTCCGGCGCGGAGGAGGGAGTTGAGAGAACTTGCCGGATGGATTTGGAATGGAAAAGGCTCTGTGCAAGTGTCTCAGTGAGGGACGAGATATTGCTGCGGCAAGAACACAGTGGCCTTTTCAAAGAAGCTAAAGTAGAAGTTTTTGATAAATTGTTGTGCACTCCCATGGATGTGGGAGATCTGGAAAGAAAATCTCACGAAGTAGTTATATCATCTGGTTAGCAATTTATCACTCCATTGCACTTCCTGTATTGAACATATTATACACACCAAATTAGGAAAGATCAAATTGAATTCAATTTGCACAAATGCCAGCTGGTATGGAGGAGTTGGAAGGGTTAAGAATAATTATAGGCCAAGATTATAGGCCAAGAAAACACCATTTTTTATCAAACATCATGAATTCCATTCACTCAAATACCAGCAGTTATAATACCAGGAGTTATAAGTAATTATGGCCAATGAAACGTCTTTAAATAGGCCTCGAGATTCAGTTTTTAAACTATGACACAAGTGTGCATCAATTGCCTTAACTACAACTTAATCTGATGGTTTAATACTGTGTTTAGACACACAACCTCCCATATGCTTAAACAACACAAACTGTTGTCATGTCATTTTAGCCTTAAATATATTCTATCTGTGCAGATTGATAGTTTTGTGTGGTTGTATGATAGAAATTGGAATTGTACTACATGTATATATGTGTGAAGAGAAGCAACCTGACTTGTAAGACCGGCATCACACTACTTTATGAGCACACGACATAAACAATGGAACCAGTTTAACGAATGTTGTATTCCTGTTTCAGTATAAACATTTGCAGTATGAGGTATTGTATTTGCAGTAGGAAAGTCTCTTAGATAATGTATTGCTATTCGTCTTGCATGAAAACAAGCTATTGTCACTTTGTTAGTCAGCTTCACGCGCGTTTTAAATGGAAGACACTGTCGGTTCCGACTGTTCTCAAGTATTGTCTTGTTTTTACCAAATAGCCAGTCCATATGGAGTTGTTTTGAAACCGTGATTGTAGCAGTGCGTACATGTATGTGTGTGTGTGTGTGTATATCCTTGGTCCGTGTAATTACTGCTGTTGCTTAACGAACCCCTGTAGACAGTCTGTTAATTGAAATTAATCATTATTTATGAAGTGTGGTTATTTATGCAATGTGGTGTTTGTTACTTATTCATATTATATATATATAGGAAATTTTTTTTTTTTGGCCTTTTAGGTAGCATTTGCTCCCCCCCCCCCCCCCCCCCCCCCCTCCCAATTTTGTCCCGGTGATATCTGCCACAAATTTTTCATCAATTTTATGGAAATTAAAAGCTCCCCGTGAAGTTTCAAAAATGTTGATTTGACCCCCTCAAATTTGGTCACTGTGTGTAGCTGCAAGGAAGGAAATGGATCTTAAGAGGTGTAATGGTGTGTATATAACCTCGTTAAATATGTGTTTAATTAACTTACTTCATATTTCTCTCTCTCTCTCTCTTTGACACAGCTCTGCATGTGAAGTTGAAGAATGCAGTGTATCGTGAACTGTTCTTGCTGCACCGTGGGGGGATGGGCATGGCTGGCGTTGCACGTGAGGATGTGAAGGAGCCCGTGGAGCATGTGCGAATGCTGCAGGAGGCATGGCATGCAAAGGTCCACGGCAAGGTCATCAGACTGTGCGGCGGTACTAAAGCCTTGCTAGCAAGACCGGTAAGACTTGATATCTGTCTGGAAAGGGTCACCAATTAAATTAGTGGATTTGATACAGTATTGCATGGATGACCAATGTAATTGATGCCACTAAACACAATAACAGACACGCCCATTTTTGGTTAGTGGTGTGGTTCAGTGACCTTTTTTTTTCTTTTCTTTTTTGGAAAAGTTTTTTTTACAACTTTTTGCTATTGCATTATTTTCTTGCCTCTAACATTTACTATTACATACTTGGCCACACCCAAGGCTAACTTTCCGCTAATTTACATAGTCCATGTGGCACAATACATCTTCTTAACGGACAACTAAGAACTATTGTTGAGGAAGTAATGGCGTAGTTTCCATTTTAAAAGATGGTGGATATGCACTGCTTGATGTGGACTGTAATAATTAAGACTAGGTGTCCATTGTGAACAGATTGCCGGTGATTTGTATCCGTCTCTAGTAGCAACTAAACGTTTCCAGGAAATTTCATACATGCGTTGTGCATCATTAGTGCAGTAAGCAGATTAATCAAATTTTAAGCAACAACTATTTACTGTAAGATATTTCTAAATCTCTGGCACAGTGGAGCTGCTAGAACATCCGTGTATGGCAAAAACAAGTATTGTCACAAGCTTTCAGTATATATATAATTGTCTGAGGGGGCGTAAATCTCTCAGTCAGGTCCGGATTTTCTAATCCAGTCGAAGTGACGCAACGAGCTTGGTACAACTTCGACAGTGTTCGAAGGACCAGAAGATAAAACTATCTATGACCTCGTAAGAACCTGCAGTGTGCGTGCAAGGCAAAGCCTCTAACTCTACAATATGCCCACGTCACTCTCAAGGCGGATTGCAGGGGGCTGTTTGCAGTAGTTGCGGGGGTATTTGCACACACTCGGCTCCAACTCAGAAGTTTAAAGTTTATCTTGTTTTGACATACGATTACAACATTTAAATAGAGTAGAGTAAGGTGATACATTCAGTGGGTTGTATGGTTATGAATATAATTAAGTCTATGAGTAGGTGGGTAAAGTACTGACATAGTATGAAATAGCTAAGCTAAGAATGTTCTTATTTGCTCTAGTCCTGTTCAGAGCTTCTTGAGTCCTGAACATCCTCCGGGGCTTCGGAAGAAGAGGGCATTCTCTCTGAGTCATCATGATGGATGAGTGGTATGAGGCGGTGGATGGAGCGGCGGAAGAGCTTGCCATGGCACAGGAGGTCAGCAGCCCGGACTTTGCCATCGTCACCAGTGTAGACTACCATCACACGAGCAATCGGCCAGTCTCTGTACCTAAGTGCTTCGTCCTTAATGAAGACGATATCATCTTTCCTGACATTGTCAAGAGTAGCTGTCCATTTGCTGCGGCAATGCAGTGACTGGAGATACCTTCCGATCCATGCCTTCCAAAGAGATCTTGTGTCAGTCTGGTGACCAATGACCAACGGCGAAGACTGGATAGCTTGGATTTGCTTGCGTCTGGCATTGGCGGTGACTTGAGTGGTCTTCCAATCAGGAAGTGTCCCGGGGTGAGTACTGTGTCATCCACATCTGTAGAGTCGAGCGAGGTGATTGGACGCGAGTTCAGAACTGCTTCAACTTCTGTTAGGACAGTATATAGTTCATCAAAGCAAAGAGGATGTGGGGTGATGAGCTTTCGGAGAAGAGTCTTCATGCTTCGGACTCCGGCTTCCCACAATCCTCCGAAGTGAGGTGCACGTGGAGGAATGAAATGCCACTCAATGTTTGAAGTGGTACAGTAGTGTGAGATAGAAGAACGTGTCTGTGGTGAGCAATGAAGTTGTTGCAACTCCTTGATCTCCCTGTGTGCTCCTTGAAAATTGGTTCCATTATCGGAATATATGTGAGCTGGTGTTCCCCTTCTGGCAGAGAACCTCTTGAGTGCAGCCATGAACTCAGGAGTAGAAAGTTCTGAACAGAGTTCGAAGTGTACTGCTTTGGTTGTGAGGCACACAAACAGGCATGCATATGACTTCACAATCACTGGCTTTCTGGTATGGCCTTTGCGGATGAGAAATGGTCCTGCAAAGTCTATTCCAGTTCGACAGAAAGGAGGAGATGGAGTGGTTCTGGAGACTGGAAGGAGTCCCATCTGTTGTTGCAAAGGCTTGGCATAGGCTCTCTGACAGATGGCACACTCTCTGCTGACTTTCTTGAGGAAGTTGCGTAATCCATGTATAAGATAGGTGTCCCCAATGATGGAGAGCAAGGCAGCAATGCCAGGATGCAAGTAGGTTCTGTGAAGTGTGGAGATCAATAAACGAGTCAAATTGGAGTTGAGAGAGAATGGTATGAGAGTTTTTGGTTGAGTTGGTGAATTCACATCTCGTACTCCACTGCTCACTTTCAACAGTTTGTTGCAGTCAATGGAGACATTCATTCCTGCCAGGTGATGACCTTTGGGCAAATTCCGTTGATGCCTGAGTGCGCTGTAGACATCGTCATATGTTTGCCTTTGGGATAGGCGGAGAAGGTGAAGTCTGGCTTCAGCAACTTCCTTGGAGTTTAAGATGTGATCGTATACACGTTGAGGTCTTGAATTTCGAGTGTTGTGGACAAATCGGCGGACCCATGCGACAACTCGGGTCAAGTGGTGAAACGATGAATAAGTCTGCCAAATCTGGTCTGAGGGCTTGGTGGCTTGGATGGTGTTGCATGAGACCTTTATCTCCGGAAGAGATTTTGGTTTGCTAAGAAGTTTGGCAGGCCACTGTTCAGGGGTTTTGGAGAGCCAAGGAGGTCCTTCCCACCACAGAGTGTTCAGGATTAGCTGATCAGCTTCCATTCCTCGGCTAAGTAGATCTGCCGGGTTCTGGTTCGACGAAACGTGTCTCCAATGAGTGAAAGGCAAGGCTTCTTGTATGGAAGACACTCGGTTAGCCACAAAGGTTTTGAGAGTGGAAGGTGGCTTCTGTAACCAGCATAGAACGATCGTAGAGTCGGTCCAGGCAAACAGTTTGTCTCGAGGGATCTTGAGGAGGTTAGCAACATGTTTGAGTAGTTTCGTCAGCAGATGTGCAGCAATGAGCTCTGCTCTTGGAATGGTCACAGCTTTAACTGGTAGCACTCTAGATTTGGCCGTAAGTAGAGAAACTGAGATAGTGTTGTCCTCGTGCAGGATTCTGATATACACTGCAGCTCCATATGCCGTGGAGGAGGCATCAGAAAACTCATGGAGAGTCCTGATGACAACAGGACTGTCATTCTGTGTTATTCTCCGGGGAATGGCAAAGTTTGTTATGACTGGCAATGTAGTTGTCCACTTCGTCCACTTCTGCTGGATATCATCTGGCACCAAGTCATCCCACTTGAGAGGCAGTTTCCAAAGCGATTGCAGCAACACTCTGGCTGGGAGCAGTGCTGGGGCAAACAGACCAAGAATGTCAAACACTTTGGCAGTGTCTGATGCTATTGTTCGCTTGGTAACTCGTTCGGTAGAAATGGAGACAGGTGTAGAGATATGCAGACTATCCTTGGCCACATCCCAATGGATCCCGAGAGTCTTTGGTGCTGTATCCGGAGTAGTTAGTATCAGGTCTTGGGTTTCTATGAGCTCTTCTGGAATGAGGCTCCTGAGTTCTTGTGAGCTGGTCCTCCACTTACGAAGAGTCATGCCTGCTTGAAGAAGCAGGTCACAAAGTTGTTGTCTGAGCAGGTCAGCTTCCTTCACAGTGTCAGCTCCAGAGAGGAAGTCATCCACATAGAAGTCTACTAGTATGGCTTGACTGGCTTCCGGATGAGATTGACTATGGGTCTCAGCGAGATGACGAATGACCTGGGTCGCCAAGTAAGGTGATGACTTTACACCAAAAGTAAGTCTCTTCATGCGGAAGTCCTGTATTCTACTTTGTTGATCTCGCATTACAAACCGGTGAAGATCTCTTTCTGCTGGATTGAGGAATATCTCCCTGAACATTTTGGAGATATCCGCACTGAGTCCTATCTTGTGTGAGCGGAATCGGATAAGCACGTCTGGCAATAGAGTGTATAGGTTTGGTCCAGCCTCAAGAGTATCGTTGAGAGAGATTCCATTGGTGGACTTGGCAGAGGCATCAAAAACGGCTCGCACCTTAGTGGTAGTTGATGATTCTTTGAACACACCATGGACCGGAAGATAGTAGATTTGAGCAGAGGTGTTGGCTTTTCATTGAGAGGCACTAATTCAGCATGGTCCAGGTCAAGATATTCCTTGAGAACAAAGTTGAAATCGTCAAGCTTTCGTTTGCGCCTGAGTGACTTTTCATTTTGCTGAAACCTTTGAATGGCTCTGTTCCTCGATTCTCCAAGTTGAGGAGGGTTGAGGATGCGAGGAAGCTCTACCATGTACCGTCCAATAGACTCAATTTTGTGCGTATCCTTAAAGTGCTGCACAACTGTTGTCTCATCTGGGGTGAGAGAAGAAGAGTTCGGAACTTGATCCAACTCCCACAAACGCTCTAGCGATCTTTGCAGTGGATCTTCTTTGGGTTGCGTTTGAAGGAGTGGAGTCTTAGTGGACTTGACATTCTTGAGTGGACCTGTGATAGTCCAACCGAAAATAGTCTTAGTTGCTGCAAGCTTAGCTTCTGGATAGTAGAGGAAGTCTTTGGTGACACACTTACATCTGTCTATAGAGCAGATGATGAGGTCCAATGGTCCACCTAGATCTGGATCAGCTAGCTGAAGATTTTTGATGGATGGCTCATCAAGAATGGTTCTTTTACAATGAGGAGGTTGTGATGACTTGAGCTTCGGAATAATTGAGAATTTCAGGGTAACGGACTGCCCAGGGTCATCAAGAGACTGAAGTTGTGCTTCTACATAGTGCTTGCTGCTGCCTCCTCCATAGGCTCCTTCTACGAGAACTCTCTGAGAATACCGAGGAAGTTTGAGCTGGGAAGCGATACTCTCTGTCATGAGTGAAACGCCTGAACCTGAATCCAGGGCAGCTCTAGCTGGTAGTTGTCTATCTCCATGGATGACATTGACAACAGCAGTATCGACAAAGTAGAGCTCTGGAGGAGTGAGTGGGGCTGACACACCCTTGTTGACCTGTTTCTGAGTTTGGACTTTGGGCTGCTTGTCTGCTTGTGCTTTGACGAAGGAGTTATTGACAGAGGTTGTTTCAGAGTTCCCAGCTGTATTGTCTCTGTGCAGGAGCGAGTGATGGCGTCCACGACAATATCTGCAGGAGAAGGGGGAAGTACACTTGCTTTGAGTATGGGAATCATGCAAGCAGTTCGTGCAGCGTCGATGGTCTTTGACAAATTTGTTGCGCTGCTCCAGTTCATAGGAGAGAAAAACAGAGCACTTGGCTAGGGAATGGTGTTCTTTGCAGATAGGACATGAACCTTTTGATGAGGAGGCTGTAGTAGAAGATTTGAGGGGAGCATTATGTATTTTAGAGCTGGAGCCAGACGAAGATGGTTTCTTGCTGAAGTAATTTGGACTGGGCTCTACCCTGGCGAGGCTGTATTCCAAGGGCTCAAAGAAGTCAAACATCTCCTCAAGTGTAGGCAGAGTGGTTTTAGTTGCATAGTGTCTGGTCCATTCTTCTTGTACTTTGCTGTCGAAGTGCTCGTACATGTGAGCAGCGAGAAACTGGGAGAGCTTATCACCTTTGAGAGCTTTCATGCTTTCAAAGTTCAGCAGATAGCGTTGTCGCATCCTACGAAAGCTGTCTCGATCAAATGAGTAGGTCTCCTTGTGGTCGAATTCCCGAACAATGTGTGGGTACACAATGGTTGCACTTCCATAGCTGTTGATGAGTGCTTGCACTGCTTTAGAATAACCATCTTCTCCCTGGGAATGAACGAGAACTGTTTCCTTTGCTTCCTCAGTACTCATAGCTTTAAGAAGTAGGCATCTCTTTTCTTTATCATTCAGGTGTCTGCCTTTGGACTCCAGAGTAGAGGAGAACAAGTCATAAAAGGCTCTCCACTCTGTGGGTTTTCCCGAGAATGAAGGTAGTTCTAGGTCAAACTTGGTATGTTCCCTGGGAGTGTGAACAACTGGAGTTGTTCTTTCTCTTTCGGTGTCCTTTTCCTTGGCTTGAGCTTTGGCAATGTCAGCAATATAACGAGTCACAGCATTCTGGAATTGGTCGCGAAGATGATGGAATTGTTCATCGTCTTTGAGTTCTTCTGTGTCCTGAAGAAAGTCTGAAACTTTGTCTGCAAATTTTCCAAAGGCTTTCTCAAACACTCTTGTGGTTACATCCGGAATCTCATTGAGACGATCTAGCTCCCGCTCGAGGGAGAGAGATTCTTGATATTGTTTGATTTTGGAGATGAGGCTGATTAGTTGTTGCATAATCTGCCGATGTAGCCTCTTTAGGTCTTCACCTGAGTTTTCCTCTCTTGCCACTTCTTCTTCACTGGCTCAAGTGGAGTATAGAGCTTCGTATTGATTCTGCAAGGCATTGTGTAAGTCTATTTCTCTGGCCAGGTCCTGCTTGACGAGCTGGAGCTCACTCAGCTTTGCATCTCGCAGGGGCTTAGAGTGTAGATCTTCAATACGAGTCTTAAGCTTGGTTATCTGACCACGGCGATATGTCCTTTTGATCTTGACCGTATCCATAGAAGTGATGCTTAGGATGGCTCTGATCTCGTCCATGTCTGTTTGAAGAGATTGTGTAGAAAATTTCACTCTTGGGTTGGCAAATTGTGGATACCACAGATTTGACAATTTCAAAACCACTGGCTTATAATTGGTGAAATCTATAAGGTGAAATCTGCCAGGGTAAAGAAACTATCTTTTCCGTGTTCTCCTTTGCACTGTTGATATACGCAGTAGAATCCCACAGAGTTGGTTGATCTTGGTCTTGTAATAGTCGGCGCAGTCGGTAGAGCTGGGCGATAATCCGCAGTAGTATCCGGCTCGAAGGACCAATGTCTGAGGGGGCGTAAATCTCTCAGTCAGGTCCGGGTTTTCTAATCCAGTCGAAGTGACGCAACGAACTTGGTACAACTTCGACAGTGTTCGAAGGACCAGAAGATAAAACTATCTACAACCTCGTAAGAACCTGCCGTGTGCATGCAAGGCAAAGCCTCTAACTCTACAATATGCCCACGTCGCTCTCAAGGCAGATTGCAGGGGGCTGTTTGCAGTAGTTGCGGGGGTATTTGCACACTCTCGGCTCCAACTCAGAAGTTTAAAGTTTATCTTGTTTTGACATACAATTACAACATTTAAATAGAGTAGAGTAAGGTGATACATTCAGTGGGTTGTATGGTTATGAATATAATTAAGTCTATGCGTAGGTGGGTAAAGTACTGACATAGTATGAAATAGCTAAGCTAAGAATGTTCTTATCTGCTCTAGTCCTGTTCAGAGCTTCTTGAGTCCTGAACAATAATATTATTGAATTTGTTTTATTAAAACTATGCAACCTCACATGATCTTATTGTCAGTTCAACACGATGTATTCTTATTCAATGCTATAGGACTCTTGAAATATTCTCTCTCTCTCTAATCACTTGTTTCCTCCATTTCATTTCATCACTTACAGTACGTAAGTACATGATGTAGACTTATAGCATCAATTTTACATCAACTCACTGATTATGTACATGCGTATATAGGTCTCACTGAAGTTCAAGAATTACTAATCCTCGTAGCTATCCTCAATGGTCATTGTGTAGTTACCATGTGTGTGTGTGTGTGTGTGTATGTGTGTGTGTGTGTGTGTGTGTGTGTATGTGTGTGTGTGTGTGTACAGAGGACTACAAAAGAGTCAGAGTTTCTGAGGAAGAAGTGGAGTTCAGTTGGAGCTGATTATCCTAGTGAGTGGAGGTACATGTGTGTTGTCATGGCAACAAGGTTATGAATTGCATGAGTTGGTCATTATGCTCTACATCAACTATGTATACTTTTTTGTTCCTTTCAGTGGAGTATCAGGGCAAACTCCACCCCATTTACGAACCCAAAGAATTCCTGTCGGCCATCTTGAGGGTCAGAAGCTGTGATTATGTCTACAATCCATCTTCTGAGAGACTGAAGAAGGCGGGACCATTCAGGGAAGAGGGGGAGGAGGAGAGGGCGTGTTGTGAGGAATCTCTGGTAGGGATCATCAACGTCAAGTCACTGTTCACACTTGTGAGTTGGCAGGCACAACATCAGTGGGCATTATTTAGAGTTGCTCGTCTGTATGTGTGTGTGTGTTCCACTGTTAGAAGAAAGACTTTGGGAATCTTCATCCTCAGAATGTGCAAATGGAATCAGGTACTAATAATTATAATAAGAATACTTTAGGTAAAGGGATGACCATGTGACTGCATGACTGCATATATTATAAGCAAGTGCTTGCGTGTCAAAGTGGTATCATCTAATTGCCTGGCAACTATTCACATTACTGCTGCAATTGAGAAAAAATGTAGAATAATTTTTTTATATTTTTAACCATTATGTGCATATGTTAATGTACATAGGATCACTGCAGTACCTGGAGAAAGCTAGCAAAGGTAATGATTAGAGCTGTTATGTAATGATAATAATTGTTACTATTTAATTACATAGTGATATTGCTATATTACAATATTATTATTATTATTATTACTGTGTCAGTGTTGAAGGTTGGTTTGTGTCAGTGTTGAAGGTTGGTTTGTGTCAGTGTTGAAGGTTGGTTTGTGTCAGTGTTGAAGGTTGGTTTGTGTCAGTGTTGAAGGTTGGTTTGTGTCAGTGTTGAAGGTTGGTTTGTGTCAGTGTTGAAGGTTGGTTTGTGTCAGTGTTGAATTGGTTTGTGTCAGTGTTGAAGGTTGGTTTGTGTCAGTGTTGAAGGTTGGTTTGTGTCAGTGTTGAAGGTTGGTTTGTGTCAGTGTTGAAGGTTGGTTTGTGTCAGTGTTGAAGGTTGGTTTGTGTCAGTGTTGAAGGTTGGTTTGTGTCAGTGTTGAATTGGTTTGTGTCAGTGTTGAAGGTTGGTTTGTGGTCACTCTCTCGAGAACTCTGTAAGACTGGGTGTCCTGTCGGTCAACGCCGGGAACTCTGGAGCCACGCCCTCTCCGTAGACTTCACTAAGCCAGAGGTGTGGTTTCACATGTTTCTAAATACTAAATGTAATCATCATTAATTTCATTTGACATGACCTTCATACGATAGATTCCGAACTTGTGTGACATTAGTGTTCTGCTATAGCTACTTGTGGAGAAGGAATGAATGAAGTAGTTCAGGACAATTACAAGTATATGTACACGAACATACAAGTGTATTGTACATAGCAATGATTTCTATTAGTTGCTCTGCCAGTTTGTACTCCATTATTGACCACACCTTACCTATGCAGTATAGTATAGATTAAACAACATTGCCGGCTTGCATGCACACACATGTGTGTAGTGTATTAACTGAAGCGTGGTTATATCACTTGTAGTGTATTAACTGAAGCGTGGTTATATCACTTGTAGTGTATTAGCTGAAGCGTGGTTATATCACCTGTAGTGTATTAGCTGAAGCGTGGTTATATCACCTGTAGTGTATTAGCTGAAGCGTAGTTATATCACTTGTAGTGTATTAGCTGAAACGTGGTTATATCACTTGTAGTGTATTAACTGAAGCGTGGTTATATCACTTGTAGTGTATTAACTGAAGCGTGGTTATATCACTTGTAGTGTATTAACTGAAGCGTGGTTATATCACTTGTAGTGTATTAGATGAAGCGTGGTTATATCACTTGTAGTGTATTAACTGAAGCGTGGTTATATCACTTGTAGTGTATTAGCTGAAGCGTGGTTATATCACTTGTAGTGTATTAACTGAAGCGTGGTTATATCACTTGTAGTGTTTTAACTGAAGCGTGGTTATATCACTTGTAGTGTATTAACTGAAGTGTGGTTATATCACTTGTAGTGTATTAGCTGAAGCGTGGTTATATCACTTGTAGTGTATTAACTGAAGCGTGGTTATATCACTTGTAGTGTATTAGCTGAAGCGTGGTTATATCACTTGTAGTGTATTAGCTGAAGCGTGGTTATATCACTTGTAGTGTATTAGCTGGAGCGTGGTTATATCACTTGTAGTGTATTAGCTGAAGCGTGGTTATATCACTTGTAGTGTATTAACTGAAGCGTGGTTATATCACTTGTAGTGTATTAGCTGAAGCGTGGTTATATCACTTGTAGTGTATTAGCTGAAGCGTGGTTATATCACTTGTAGTGTATTAGCTGAAGCGTGGTTATATCACTTGTAGTGTATTAGCTGAAGCGTGGTTATATCACTTGTAGAAATATACAGCAGAGTATGAGGAGCTGAAGTCTCAAGTTCTGAAGTCTCACTTGCTATTTGAAGAACTACTCATTGAAGTGAGTGGGACATTGTAATCCTCTCTTATATATTAAGGGCATGCCTCAATATGGGCACAAGTTAGCCACTCGATTTATCAATTCTTACCACACGATTTCGCTAGTGTGACGACCATTACCGAACCTGGAAGGTAAGCCATATATTTTAGTTCCAGAGAGTTATGGAGAAGGTTACTGAGTGGTGCAAGTAAAAGAGGACTGTGCGTAACAGTCCTGAGTAACAGGCATTTCTGAGATACGAGTACCCTCAGCTCCCAAGGTGCCCGGGTAAGAGTGGATTGAGTGTATATATGTGCATACTGTAGAGGGTTTGTTAGGCCTTTTAGGAATTGGGAGGGGGGGGGGGATTATATGGAATTAATTGAATTTCTGTAAATGTTCATTTCTCAAAACCATAAACCACTGCTTACTTGCAACACTCAGCTTTGAAATGGCTATAACACGTGAACAGTGTCGCGTAGGAGTGTTAGGTAAGTTTTGTTGGAATATATAAGCATCATAGTTTGCTATGGTTACAAACAACAAATAATGATGGAGTGCGCAAAGTGGGCTTTATTTAGATCATGTCACAATTATTTTTATTACTTTTTTATTTATTAAAATTTTTTTTTTTCTGGCAGGATACGAAGAAGACGGCAGCTAACGATGACTGTTACTTTGTGTTCGAGGATGTCATCATACATGTGTTGGTATGCCTTCTCCACGACACCTCGCTCACACATGGCTTCGATAGACTGCCAGCCACGCCTCTAAAGGGCGGGATCAAAGGTGGGGAGGTGAAACAGTTGGTTGACGAGGAACACTAGGTCATGTTTTCAGAGAATTGGTTAGCCATTAGAAGTACATAACACACCACTAGTAACACAGTACAATACCAACTGGGGTTTCATACAGGATTTTTTTTTTTTTTTTTCCCCCAGGGAGGAAAGGGGTTTTCCCATTTTAAGAACTGAGATACTGTTGCAAAGTGTAATTCAAACTGACAAGAACTTGTACCATTGGGTGAGAATTTTAATCCAGGCATGGGTGAAATAGACGTATCATGCATGTACATATGTAACTCACTCAATCCGGATACCTCTATATCAGGCACGAGTTAGCCATCAATGCTTACCATGTGACTTTGTTAATGTGACGACCATTACCCATCACAATAGTGCAAGCTAATTATTACTACTTCCAGGAAGTTGTGGAGAAGCTACAACTGAGGGGTGCAAGCTAAAGAGGACTGTGTTTAAGCAGCTTTAATCTTCTTGAGAGAGGTTGTGTTAATGTGTAGGTGTAGAAACTATCAAGTAGAGGTGCTGATAGAAGATTTTACCGATCGGTAAAATCTTCTATCAGTGCAACTCTACTCGGCCGATAACCGATATTGTATCTAGAATCGAGGGCAATACCGATAACAGATAGATATATTATTGAATTTTGAAAATTTAATTTTTACATAATTAGAAATATAATGGTACTAGTCTAGAGTCTTCAGTGCCAGGAACAAAGTAGTGCCAATTGGTGACCTCTTTTTAGACATCGTAGTTAAGTTTATTTGTCTTTACGCAATCTAAGAGCTAGTAGAACTCATCCGTTCAGTGTCCACGCGGCGAGTACGAAAATTTTTCTATCGGTATCAGTACGGCAGGTAGTGTTGACGACCAATCCCGATATCGAAAAAGTGGGACGATAGACCGATAGATTGTTGGTGCAACTCTACTATCAAGGGTTTCCTTTGAGTAACGGATATTTCTGAGATACGATCACCTTCAGGCCTCAAGATGTGAGGAATTAAGTGTATACTCAATTCACTCTTACTCGGATGCCTCTACGTGGACATGTATCTATACCAGGCACAAATTTGTCACACCAATTAAACTATTCTTACATGATGATTTTACTAACTTGACGACCATTACCGATTATGGCAGTGTAAGCCTGTTGTAGCCATGGTCTAATGCTACGATGGTCAGCTCTTTCTTCTGTTGTAGCCATAGTCTAATGCTACGATGGTCAGCTCTTTCTTCTGTTGTAGCCATAGTCTAATGCTGCGATGGTCAGCTCTTTCTTCTGTCGTAGCCATGGTCTATGCTACATGTATACATGCATGCATGTTGACAGTGAGAATGCAGCTGTTTGGATATTGTACTCTCTCTCTCTCTCTCACTGCATGTGTATGTATTCGTGTAATGCAAGCATTTATTTTTTCCGTCGTAGGAGACAACGGTGAAGTGGAGAGGGAGACTGTGTACCCACCAAGTGGTGAGTGAGTGTCAGAATACACCACGTGCTTTATTTGTTGTTGTTGTTTATTGCTACTGATGATGTTGTTGTTGTTGTTTATTGCTACTGATGATGTTGTTGTTGTTTATTGCTACTGATGATGTTGTTGTTGTTGTTGTTGTTTATTGCTACTGATGTTGTTGTTGTTGTTGTTTATTGCTACTGGTGATGATGTTGTTGTTTATTGCTACTGATGATGCTGTTGTTGTTGTTGTTGTTTATTGCTACTGATGATGTTGTTAATTATTGCTACTGATGATGCTGTTGTTGTTGTGTATTGCTAATGTTGTTGTTGTTGTTGTTGTTGTTGTTGTTTATTGCTACTGATGATGTGTTGTTTCTTATTCTCAGGAATCATTCCTTTCCATGGATTTTCACTCTATGGTAAGACTTGTTTGGGCTTGGTAAGGATCATCACACTTTGTTGTTGTTTTTTGTGTGGGCATAGAATTGTTTGGTTGCCTGTTGGCTGTGGTTAGAGCACTTGTGTTTACGCAAGAGGTCATGGGCTCGATCCCCGGTGGTGGCTAAAATTTTTAATTCAGTTGTTTAAAAAAAAGAGAGAGCCTGTGAAAGAGATAGAATACATCTAATGAATAACAGAAGAATGAGAAAGCAATTTTGAAGCAGCGTAGTCACATTCATACACATGCAAAACTCTTGCATGCATGCAGCATGTGTGCTCAGATAATATAACTATAACTTAATGCTGCGTGCTTGCATGTTAAACACACATGGTACATATTTGTAAGCTGCATTACATTTCACACATACTTTGTTTCCAAGTACAGATGTATGTAGTTTACACTTAATCTGCACTTGATTGCAATAGATGCATATTCTGTGCATGTGTCCAAATATTTAGCCATTTTTCATGACTTGCATGTATGGATTATGGAACTAAAATGACAGCCAGATATTCAGTAGAGTGTATGCAGAGATGTGGGCAATATGCAAGCACACAACTTTAGTATTAGGGGGTGTGGTTATGAGAATTATGTATCTCGCTATAAATTCCCTTATTAATATCAGCTAATTTATTTATTTTATGCAACTTAGTTTGTGTTTGAGTTTTCTTTCGAGGAATAAGTTACGCAAGTCCACGGACTGGTAACTTCTTGTATGCAAGTCCACGGACTGGTAACTTCTTGTATGCAAGTCCACGGACTGGTAACTTCTTGTATGCAAGTCCACGGACTGGTAACTTCTTGTACGCAAGTCCACGGACTGGTAACTTCTTGTACGCAAGTCCACGGACTGGTAACTTCTTGTACGCAAGTCCACGGACTGGTAACTTCTTGTACGCAAGTCCACGGACTGGTAATTCTTGGACGCAAGCCACGGACTGGGTAAACTTCTTGTACGCAAGTCACGGACTGGTGGGTCAACGTCTTGTAGCAAAAGTCCACGGACTGGTACTTCTTGTACGCAAGTCAACGGACTGGTTAACTCTTGTAGAAAATCCACGGACTGGTAACTCTTGTAGCAAGGGCACGGACTGGTAAACTTCTGTACGCACAAGTCCACGGACTGGTAACTTCTTGTACGCAAGTCCACGGACTGGTAACTTCTTGTACGCAAGTCCACGGACTGGTAACTTCTTGTACGCAAGTCCACGGACTGGTAACTTCTTGTACGCAAGTCCACGGACTGGTAACTTCTTGTACGCAAGTCCACGGACTGGTAACTTCTTGTACGCAAGTCCACGGACTGGTAACTTCTTGTACGCAAGTCCACGGACTGGTAACTTCTTGTACGCAAGTCCACGGACTGGTAACTTCTTGTATGCAAGTCCACGGACTGGTAACTTCTTGTAATGGCATGTACTGAGTGATAGTTTGTTGAATCTCGTACTATTCGATTCAGTCATGATATATTACAGATCAGCTGGACTAGCATGGTTACTAAATGTATAATATTGAGGATGGTATGTTACAGTGAGATACATCCCATCGCCAGTCGTAATGTATATTATAATGTATCAATTGACTTACATGATATCATATATACATATATAATAATATTAATGATGATACATTTGAGTTGAAGTCTTGCCAATGCTTTACAATGAGTTTACGGCCACAAGCACGAGAGATAAAGCCACCATTGTTATCTAAGAATATATATACATATTTAAATACATAAGTGTTAAGTTTTATTAAACTGTTTTACTGCCACGGTGACATGCTATCAGCACTAGCTACATGTACAGGTATGACATCACTCCCACCTCTGGCTACATGTACATGTATGACATCACTCCCACCTCTGGCTACATGTACATGTATGACATCACTCCCATCTCTGGCTACATGTACATGTATGACATCACTCCCATCTCTGGCTACATGTACATGTATGACATCACTCCCACCTCTGGCTACATGTACATGTATGACATCACTCCCATCTCTGGCTACATGTACATGTATGACATCACTCCCGGCCCACCTCTGGCTACATGTACATGTATGACATCACTCCCACCTCTGGTGTCAGTCACAACTATAGGTATGTCGCAGGAGAATACAGGGAGTGGGCCGAGGGGGTTAGGGCCTCCCCAACCAAGTTTATTAATATTAAAGAATTAAGATATTCAAAGGTATCAATTCTGGCAATTATGTTCATAGGACAACTTATGCTAATGGCTGCTCTCTTGAGAAATAAATGGAATAATTATTTACATATTATATTAAATTTCATAAATTTTGACCTAAATATATTTGGGCTCGTCCCTGTCATTAGCACTACCTCTGCCCCTGATCATGTGTATAGTTACATTTTACTTATGATGCTTTTCTGTCATAAAATGTCTGCTCAAGTGTTGACACTTACTTCTCTGTCAGCCTATTCTTGTGGAATTAAAACATTTATTACGTGCAAACTATTCAATAGAGAATAGAATGTCATTTCCTAGTCATGTATACTTTATTCACGTCTGAGGGTTTGCTAATTTAGAAGAGTATTTCTGGTAATTATTGTCAGTGTGTATAAGTAGCTAATTGCTGTCTCCATACGTGGTTGTGTATTATAATGTTCTGCATGTCTGCTGGATGTTTATATTATTAATCCTTCAGTCATTCTCGGCTGAAATAATTATAATAATAGCAAATGTTCTTGTTCTAACAGCCAATATTATGTTAATTAAAACTTAACCCGATACTTCGGCTTTTTGCCGAAGTCCTCTTAATTATTCCATTAATTATTTATTGATCCCTGAAGAGGACTTTGGCAAGAAGTCAAAATGTCTGGTTAAGTTTCAATTAACAATATTAGCTGTTAGAACGAGAAAATGTGCTATTATTGTCATTAATCGTGCACTGAATGTCGAGTTACTCACCGCTCTGGTCGTAGCTGAGTAGTTCCTGGTCAGTGCTATGTCTGACGCTGCTGAATTAGTTGAACTGGAATAATTAAGAGGATTGGAAGTGACATCAGGTCCATCTTGTGTTTCATCACTAATCACACAGTCAACGTCTGTCGCATTGTACGGAAATATCCCAGAAATTACTAGAACTGACATCAGATTACTAGTGTTACCATTAGTCAATAGAATAGCTGTGATGTATCCCATAATAGACTGATTGGGCTTAGTTATATTGGAGCCTGTGCTGTTAGTATCGTGAAATGTTACGAAATCGGATCCATTCACTGTCCAGCGTGTGAAGTTCGAGTTTCCTGAACACACGTAGTAAACTGTGGAGTGTCCACTTGTGTTAGTTGAGAAGACTCTGTGCAGGTTAGAAGTTGCAGTGGAGTTTGGTTTCTGTACTGTTCCTTTATCAATGATAACATTTTTACTAAACACATCTCTACACATCTCGTTGGGTGCATCTGTAATTATTAATACCTCGATGGAATCCAGTTGATGTCTCACTAATAGAGATATGTAATTGAACGGGTGGTTACTAATGGATACAAAATGTCCTATACACTCTTCATTTGGGTATATTATTAAACTCCTATCGCACATGAAGCTTTCTCCAGTTGTCGAGGCAATGTAGTACTTAAATATTCTTTCTTGATGATCATTACCAGCATTTTCTGTCTGGTGTATCATGTACAGGATGCCAGTAAAAATTAATAGTAGAGTTTCCCTGAAATTTTCTAAAAGCCAGAGGAAAAAATGTACATTTATAGAAACTAGAAGCATTTCATTACATGAATGCTGATCAGAGGAGGATTGGAGAGTGCACATGGCAAGGATTCATCATTCATACAGGATTTGTTGCTCGTGGGGGAGGAGGAGGAGGAGGAGGGGGGGGGGGGGGGGGGGGTAAACATGTAACTTTCAATGATTCAGTCATTATCAGCTGAAATAATAGCCAATTTTTCTCGTTTTTACAGCCAATAATATTGTTAATTAGAACTTAACTTAGGGGTTAAGTTTTAATTAACAATATTATTGGCTGTAAAAACGAGAAAATATGCTATTAACATATAACTTGCATCAAAAACTGTAATTGGCG
>WLWD01003895.1_pt1 | contig 48673 bp, 25 predicted proteins | sample 6712731 | NCBI WGS metagenome assembly WLWD01 (sample SAMN12718690, study PRJNA576275) | sponge metagenome | isolation source: marine sponge | host: Mycale hentscheli | place: New Zealand: South Island, Marlborough, Capsize Point | collected 2014-11-01 | reverse complement strand
GACTTACTGTCTTCTCCTTTTTTAAAAAATCGCCAGTTTAATTGGGGGCCTCCCCATTACGTACAATCTTAGGTAATGCTTATTACATCATAGGAAAAATGTGAGCGTGTCGTGTGATCCAGGTAACTATGCAAAAAAATTTTTTTTTTCGAAGTCAGTTTGGAAAGATGGCATCTACCAGTTACAGTGTTGTGGAAGTTTTAGACTTGCTTGATACTGACTCTAGCGACTCAGGATCAAGTGGAGAGGCGGGAGGCGACATCTAGGGCTATAGGAGGCCCTGTATCAGGGTTGGTGGACCAGACCCCGTCAACTCTGATACTGACAATTGGAGTCTAGAAGATGATCGAGGTAAGCTTGTCTTTCTCTCGTGTTTCTCTTGAAAACTATCAAGCTTCTGTTGTGGAAAGGACTTATTTATAGTTATATTGAGATAGAGAAAGCTGTTTAGCTAATATATATATATATATATTTCATTGAGTTTTGATATTTGAAAGTGGGTCATGGTTTTTTGAACAATTTCAAATTTTAAAAAAAATTTAATTTTTTTTACCACATGTACTACTAGGACCAGATGTGTATGCAGTCACCGACCCGATTGTGAAGAGGACGCAGATGAGGCAACAGGAGCAGAGTCTTCCAGTGATGAAGCGAGAAGATGCGGGACCTGGCGAAGTACACTAGGAGCCCCACCCCCACCTATCCCAAACAAAAATCCTGTATGAAACCGCATACAATACATCATAAAGTTGCAATTATATAGGATCATGAATAATTTGTTGTTTATATTATTACAAATATCTTAGTTGTTTGTGTTTTTGTGTATATGCAATTATTTTGTAGTGGAGCTCGAGGCCCGATGGCATATGTTCCTTGTGGACACTCATAGATGTCTCCTACATGATCACAATCAGCACCAAACACAACAAACAACATATTTTATTGTTGAACTTGGTATAAAATACATCGAACTATATTATATCTATTTTTTTTTTTATTGGTGGGAAAAGTGGAATTTTTTTGGGAAAAAAATTTTTTTTAAGGAATTAGGGCCTAAATATTATTCAATTTTCTCAATCAAAAAATGAGGGGAATCCCAAACTCTTTGTCTATTTAGTGATATATGGTTGCTATGGGGTTTTCCCAGCCAGCATCGAGTTTAAAAAATAAAACGGTAATGCTCTATTCCGTGGTGGAAGATTAGATTTTTCAGCGCGCGTCCAAACAATTCAAGAACGAAAGAGTTAAGTTACATTGTAAGTAGCTATCTTACATGTAAGAATACCTCTAGGTGTAATTGGTCTCTATTATGTATGTTCAGTTTATGCCTAGTTTTGTACATTCTTTGAAATATGTAATGGGTGGGATTCTTGGATTTGACTATCAAGAAATGAAGTTTTTTTTGTTATCTTCAAAGCATATGTTTAGTAGTTGTTTTGTGCATAATATGAAAGGTGTGATATCTACTCAAACAAGCATGCATGCTAAACACTTTGGTATCTGTCCTATCATTGCCAGCTTAATGCTTTTTTCGTTATGTATAGTACTTTATTTAAGGCAATTGTGGTTAGAACTATTATTGGTAACACACCAATTTTTGGTTTTTTATGTTGCTGTTTTTTTGTTTTGTTTTTGCCTTCCCAGTAACTGTTGAGGAGTAGCTCGAACGTTTAGTAGATAGTAGTTATACATCTGATATTTTTCAAACCAGTACATGTTCACAGTAAGTCTGCCATACTTCTAAAGTTCAGAAATACGCACCAAGAAAATTATCCGTTTAATATTATATCTATATAATATCTGTGTATATTATAATACTTTTTTTTTTTTATTTATTTGAATATTTTTGTGTACTAGTTGATTCTCCAGCAAGTGATTGGAAATGTAGCCAGAGTATTGTTTTATATTGTACATATGTATATTCTATAGCCTCAAGTGATTTCGTCTCAACTTTGAGCAGTGCAACGGTCATTCTGAGTGGGGCATCTCCGCAAGTTACAGTTACTTTTCCTCTGATTGATGACCTTATCTTTGAGTTCAATGAAAACCTGTTTGGACAGCTCAGTTTCGCAGCAGGAGGCGGCCACCCACGTGTGACCATCAATCCTGGTACTGCAGAGGTCATTATAGTGGATAATGATGGTAAGTAAGGGCCAGGCATTGAAGGCCTCCAATTGTGGTTGCATCTTTATTAGAAGGCTCTACTTTACCAACAAAATTGGCTGACATACACTGTTAAAAATGAAGCGTTACAGTAACACTGCAAGGGGCATTTCCACGAGAGGGAGGAATTTAAGCCCCAGCCATGTTTCGTCAACACTGCATAAAGGGTTACGCTATAACACTCCGAGAGGTGTTTGGAAAGCATCTTTAGCAGAGTTGTACTTCAAACCTTCTGCAAGCTTATTATAACACTATGTAACATGTTTCTATGGCGCTAATAGCAAATATTGACAACTCCTCATTCACATAACCTCAAAATTATAGATGAATAAATGATTGACAATGAAAATATATAAATAGTTTGAATAAAAGTAAGGAGTTTTTTTAAAGCTGTTCTTTCAACATGAGTAGAAGAAATATCATGATGTACACTCCATTATGATCCATCATGTTCAAGATAGATATACTTGCATTGACACATAAAAATATAATGTAAATCAATAAGCAATATACAAACACATTCTCAAATGCATCTTAACACTCACAAAAATGCAACTAAACACTATTCTAAACACACACCACAAACACAACTAAACACTCGATTCTAAACATGCTCGCAAACGCAACTAAACACTCAATTCTAAACATGCTCGCAAATGCAACTAAACACTCAATTCTAAACATGCTCGCAAATGCAACTAAACACTCAATTCTAAACATGCTCGCAAATGCAACTAAACACTATTCTAAACATCCTCCCAAATGCAACTCAACACTCTAAACATGCTCGCAAACGCAACTAAACACTCAATTCTAAACATGCTCGCAAACGTAACTAAACACTCAATTCTAAACATGCTCACAAATGCAACTAAACACTCAATTCTAAACATGCTCGCAAACTAACTAAACACTCAATTCTCAACATGCTCGCAAATGGCACTAAAAGACACTCAATTCTAAACATGTCGCAAACCACTACACACTCAATCTAAAAACCTGCTCGCAAATGCACTAACACTCAATCTTAAACATGCTCGCTCCGCAAATGCAACTATTCTAAACATGCTCGCAAATGCAACTAAACACTCAATTCTAAACATGCTCGCAAATGCAACTAAACACTCAATTCTAAACATGCTCGCAAATGCAACTAAACACTCTAAACATGCTCGCAAACGCAACTAAACACTCAATTCTAAACATGCTCGCAAACGTAACTAAACACTCAATTCTAAACATGCTCACAAATGCAACTAAACACTCAATTCTAAACATGCTCGCAAACGAAACTAAACACTCAATTCTAAACATGCTCGCAAATGCAACTAAACACTCAATTCTAAACATGCTCGCAAATGCAACTAAAAACTCAATTCTAAACATGCTCGCAATTGCAACTAAACACTCAATTCTAAACATGCTCACAAATGCAACTAAACACTCCATTCTAAACATGCTCGCAAATGCAACTAAACACTCCATTCTATATAAACATGCTCGCAAATGCAACTAAACACTCCATTCTAAACATGCTCGCAAATGCAACTAAACACTCAATTCTAAACATGCTCGCAAATGCAACTAAACACTCCATTCTAAACATGCTCGCAAATGCAACTAAACACTCAATTCTAAACATGCTCGCAAATGCAACTAAACACTCAATTCTAAACATGCTCGCAAATGCAACTAAACACTCAATTCTAAACATGCTCGCAAATGCAACTAAACACTCCATTCTAAACATGCTCGCAAATGCAACTAAACACTCAATTCTAAACATGCTCGCAAATGCAACTAAGCACTCCATTCTAAACATGCTCGCAAATGCAACTAAACACTCAATTTTAAACATGCTCGCAAATGCAACTAAACACTCAATTCTAAACATGCTCGCAAATGCAACTAAACACTCCATTCTAAACATGCTCGCAAATGCAACTAAACACTCCATTCTAAACATGCTCGCAAATGCAACTAAACACTCAATTCTAAAAATGCTCGCAAATGCAACTAAACACTCTAAACATGCTCGCAAATGCAACTAAACACTCTAAACATGCTCGCAAATGCAACTAAACACTCCATTCTAAACATGCTCACAAATGCAACTAAAAAGAAAAACAAAGCCAAACTAAAGTATTTGCCTGCAAATTCATTTTTTACCATTATCACTCTATAACATAATAATGCTGCTGAATTGTCCGGACAGCACGAGAACACTAACTGAAATGTTTAAGGTTATCATTATTGACTATGAAAAATATGCTCATATATAATTGGTCAAAACATTAAACTTCATAGCATAAATGTAACACAAACAAAGCTGTAGCATATTTAATTTGGGGGAAATATTTGGGGAAAGAGGAAAAAAAAGAGCAAACTGAGAGTAAAGAAATGGTTTATAAACAACGGCTGAAATAGCAACTGCAATAATTTTGTGTTAACTTGTATATTCTTACTTTGTTATCCCCAAGAACATCTCTAGTTTTTCACCACAACACTTTTTTTGTAGCCTAAAATTATACATGAAAATATATATATATAAAGAGTGCAGTAGATAATTGTTGACATAACTCAGAAAATGTACCAAATACTTGATGAATTCATTAATCCTAAAGAAGAAATTATCTCTTCCATGCTCAAGCTCAACTTAAACGGTTTACTCTATTAAAATGGATTACTTACATTAGCCAAAACACTCTATTGTTTCCAATAATCAGTACACATTTTAACTTACTGGTTCTCCGAAAGATCCAAGACGAGACCAGCACTTGAAAACACCTTAGAACTCTTACTGGGGATATTCTAATAAACGCTCAGGGGGAAAAAACGGGTGTTTGTGCACATTGCAATAATTTCGATACCTTATACGACAAGATGGTCTTCTGCGAGGATTTAAATTAAGCATTAAATTAGACATTACGACGGAGCAATTGCTAGATTTCTTGTAATTTCGTGCGCTAACTTAGTTTTAGCCATTGTGGTGGAGCAATGGCTAGATTTCTTCTATTTCGTATGCTAGCTTAGCTATATAAGTAGCTAACAAAGTTACTATCAAATTAGAGTTTAGACAGATAGCTATTGCAGCTAATTCCCTTACTGCTTATTTGTAAACTTCTAATCAGTAGCTAAAAACTATAAATGAAAATATAGTATGAAATTAGCTCATTGTAAAATCTAACTTGATTTTAATAAAGTACAACCAGTTCATGATTGGCTTGAATGTTATCAGATAAAGAAATGCTAAAGAAACCAAAAAAATGTGGTCATTTACCTCAATTTGCACAATTACACTTATGTCAGTGTTACTGGACCGCTGCTTAACATTAGCCTCAGTGTTACTATAACACAGCAAGATTTTACACTTGATTTACACTTCAAAAGTGTTATTACTAGTGGTGCGCTCGAATAGCGCAAATGCATGGCGAGCGAGTAAATATATGAGTATAGGTAAAGATGATTTGTGAAGGAAATCTTAAATAATAGCAATGATTAGGCATGAAGAGTTAACAATAACAGAATTACTTGAATAAACTTCGAAAGCAGTGGCAAAGAAGCGCAGCTTGACAAAGACTTCACAATTGTTTCAAGAAGAGAGTAGCTATAAACTTTTTGGTTGAAACAAGGATTCTCCGCACCAGTTAATTGAAAAATACTGGAACTGTGAACGCTTTACCTAACTTACGTAATTAGAAGCGCGGGCGAAATATTTTGACGTACGTATACATACATATATATATATATCTGAAATCTCAATTGAACACGACTGAGAGTCAGCTTCGCTCGCTTCGCTCGCTCGCTGAATAATGCTTCTTTGTATGTATTAGCTAAATGCCCTAGATGGTGTGTTGCAGGATATGAATGAGAGGGTGTGGGCTAACATTTTTTTTTGTGTTGGTATATTTGAAATAATTCCAATAACTGAAAAGTTTAGTTCTGAACTCTATATTCTTAAATATAAATTAGTTCTTCTGTACGATGTTTCTATAATAATTGGGGTCTTGTCAAGTACTTACTTGTGCTAAGCAAATGTAGTGTTAATTTTGTTGCTAACTGGTGAGTTTTTGTTTTGTCTGTATACAGCATTGATATTCGGATTTTCTCAACTCTCTTATGATGTCAGTGAAGCAGGAGGTGCAGCAAGTATCTCTGTGGCTTTAATTGATGGAACTATCGGGAGTGGTATTGGCATATCACTAGCTGGACAAACTAATGACTTGCTAGTTGGAGATAGAGCACTAGGTACAAAATATTAAACTGGTTAAGGGGGTGGTATGATAATTGTGGATTATCTTCAGGCACGAGTTCTTCATATTAGTTAAGACATGTGTGTGTTATTATATATGTACATTGATGTATAGAGCTTCAACATGGTCTACAGAGAGTTTGCCTAGAATACTTCTGAATGTCTCGTGGGTGGGAGTGTGGGTTTACTTGGCCATTACCTATTCTTTGTAGTCACTGTTACTTGATTAAAATAAAAGTTGTGTTTGCCTAATGTCACATGTGTGAACTTTTCTGTGTTCTCCACAGCTGGATTGGACTACAATACCAGAATCTTCAACACAGCTCTTTTTTCAACTGGCAATACACTTGCATCTTTATCAGTGGGTATTCAACAAGATTCCTTAGCTGAACTGTCGGAGATGTTTAATGCAATGCTGACGGGAGTGGCCTCAACAAGTTTCTTCGGACTGGCTTTTACTCCCACTGCTGCTGACTTGGCCAGAATTTCATTCAACCCAGAGTTGACTTTGATTAACATCCTTGATGATGATGGTGAGTGATATCATGAGATCGAACCTCCTCCCTCTCTGTGCTCATGATGCTCATTGTTAGCAAGTGAACACATTTTAAATGGTGACAGGCGTTGAGTTGGTATGTATGATGGTTGCTTGCATCGGCAGAAAATAATATGTATGTAAAATACCTTTATGATAAAAATGAAATTTCTCAGATATCATTGTTGTTATTGTTATTATAGTTATTGTAATCAATTGTGTGTGAACTTTCATTACTATAATATTTTCTATTGATATTAAACTTTGCACTGATCACGACAGTCGCTACATATTGTGAACGTGGGTATTTTAATCGTGCGATGTTTGAAATAAGAGAGTAGTTGTAGCTCAGTAGCCAGAATATTCGCTGATGACTAAAGCAAAGCTAGACTGTATTCTGACAACTATTGTTGATTTCACATTACATTTACTCCAGAATAACTTACTTACTAGAAGATTATAGTATTTGTTAGTTGGTTGCAGGATTAGTAATTAGTACAGAACACCACACGTTGAAAGTTGTTTGTTGTTGTTTCTGCTGTTATTATTTTTCTGTTCTTTGTTACTTTGTAGTGGCTGTTATCGGGTTTATGCCGGATGCATATTCAGTTGTAGAAAACGAAGGTGGACTCAATTTTATGTTTGGTGTATTGAGCGGAGAACTAGGATTTGTGTTGGACATTGAATTCTTCCTCGAGAATGGCACTGCTATAGAAGGTACAATTGTTCTGTCTAATATTCTAGTATTAATGTAATTACATCAAGCTGGTTGGTATATCTAATACTATGTACTGTTGCTTGAGGGCTGCATTACAAGCTTCAAATGTCAAACTAATCTTTTTTTGAGTCTTACTGATTAAGGCTTCATTAAAAAAAAAGATAACTCAACCTCTTGTCCAGACAGTCTCGGACCAAGGTAACTAAGAAATGACTGTAACTCAGAAATATGTTTTTCTACCCATTTTTTAGCTCAATTTGGAGAGCATCAGAGCAGCAGCGTTTTGAGCCCAAAGTGAAAAAAATATGCATGCTTAGTAAAGTTGTAACCAAAAGTTTAAACTACGATTATATGCCCTCAGTCCCCCTTAATACATACAATTAACAAATTTGATAAAAATGTAACACTAAAAAATAATATGTGACCATCTATGGGAAAATCGGGCACAACGCGGCATGCGTAGACGTCGCAAAAAGATCGATTTAGTTCTTAAAATTGTATTAAATAAGCCTAATGAAGGGAACGGTTAGGTGATATATAGCGGGAATGGCTAAAGCTACGGTGATAAAACTTTGAGAGCTTAATATCTGGATGCCGAGGAGTGCGTAAGTGCAAAAAAATTATTTTTCGTTGGGGTCGCGTTGTGCCCGATTTTCCTGTAGACGGTCACATATTGTAAAAGCTTAGTGTACCGATTTCAGACATAAGAAATGATTGTTTTTTCTGTTATAGATTTCTAGCATTGCTCAGCTTCTTTCTTCTCCAACAGAATAAGAAACAAGCACTAACCCTTACTTACATTCCTTCCTGCTATAATTTCGAGCTTTTTGCACATTTAAAAATGCTGTCTTTGCATTTAGGTGCGTCAATCTTTTTTCCACCACTGCTCGTCTAGTTCTTACAATTAGCCGCTCTACAAGAGCTAGTTGTAGACATATTTTATATATTTAATTTGGTAGCTTTACCGACTACTCAGTACCTTAAATCACTGTTTGTTGGTGCCTAGCAGACGGAGGTGTTCATGACTTAGTCAAACAGATAAGAGCGCATACAAGCACTTTTTTAAGAATGGACGTTTTTGTCCAAGCTTGAATCTGAGTATTCATAAAGATCCTTTTAACTCCGCAAATATGTACACTGCTAATTGATATGTATTTTATTATTTTAATTTGCGTATATCTGCAATAGAAGTTCTAATAATTCAGATTTGTAGAGCCTTCATCAGTGAATTTTAGAAAGTGAGAGAATAAGATAAAAAGGTGCACTGAACCTGATTATTGATTGAATGTATTTAATATGGGTTGATTGCTTATTATTATTTTTTTAATTCTAAATTGTTTTCTTTTCTGTTGTTGTTTACGTGTAGTTATGGATTTCCTGGATGCCCAAACTTCATTATTCTCACTGACTGGGACTGATAGAACCTCTGCTAATGTTGCTATTGTGGATGATGACATATTGGAGCGGGAAGAGAGTTTCTTTGCAAAGCTTTCATTCGTTGAGGCCAGCAGTATTCCTGTCGGAGTGACAATCAACCTCAATACTGCTACAGCTACCATTGTTGACAATGACAGTAAGTTCTTAGTTCAGCGCTGAATTCAGGAGTTGAAAATGTATTATTTTTAAGGGTAGTAACTGCACTTACGTAAGAAGGACCTCTCCTCCAAGATTTTCTAAAACGAAAATTGTAACTGGAATTGAAGGAATGCTTGGTCAAGTTTGTTTACATGAATGAGCTTTATAGACAGATGTGAGTTCTTTTAATAGACTCGAGAGTTGAGTACAGTAGGCATTTGGTTTGAAAAGTATGGATGTTTTAACTGGCATTATTGAATTACATTTTGAAGTCATACTGTGTGCTTCAATTCATTGATATACAATCCAGTAATATTGCAGAAGTCACAGTTCAATTACTGTATTTCAACCTCACTCGCTGTCTCTGTTTGCAGGAGCTGTCATTGGATTTGACCCCATAGATTATTCTGTGCTGGAGACAGCTAAGTCAGTCACACTCAACGTTTCTGTTATCAGTGGTAGATTGGAACGGCCGGTACAAGTCTCGTACTTCACTGTAGATGGTTCTACAACTTCCACCGGTGCAATCGATTTTGCCTCCGTGTCACCTACACCTTTGACATTTGACATGAACCGTCTGTTTAACACGTTCACGATTTCTATTAACAACGATGCAATTTTAGAGTATCCTGAAATTTTCTTTGCCAGACTGCGTAGTTTGGACGGTTCAGTGGATGTTGGTCCAGATAATGCAACTGTGACTATTTTGGAGGAGGATGGAGATGATGGTATGTAATTATACAATTGCTCCTCTGAAGTTAATTACTGATGATTACGGTCACAATGTAATTTTCCTCTATTTTGTTGACCGATTGCCAGGTACATGATTATGATGTGGGGTGGGATTGTCGGTAGGCTAGTAAAATATTATGTGTATACATGTATCTGTGCTTTTGTTTGCTATATGGGTTGCTACTTGTTGGATTTCATTTTGAGTATTAAGAAATGTTTATTTTTAACATGTTATCTCTCTTCCCCTTCCATTACCCTCTTCCAGTGGTGACCGTTGGATTCACTCCCCAGAATTACACCATAAGTGAAGAAGGTAGATCGGTGAATCTTGTAGTAATGCTACTGCAAGGGACGCTAGAAAGAGACATTTCTGTTCCATTCTTTACATCTTCTGGTACTGCAACTGAAACAGGTACGAGGGTTCAAGCATACATATTTCCAATCTAGTTCATTTTATTTTGATTAGTCCTCCAACTTAGTGGTAGTTTTGATGAAATGTAAATGACATACACACTGTCTCCATTTCAGCTCCCTTGGACTACACGGGAAGTACTACTACTCTACAATTTTCTCCATCTATCAATTCTGTTACAACAAGTGTTGCAATCTTTGATGATTCCGTTGTGGAAGATCCAGAATATTTCACTGGAAATTTGGCTGCAGTACCAGGGTTGGTGTTAGTCAACCCTGAGCAAGCTTTTGTGACAATTACTAATGAAGTTGACCGTAAGATATGCTCATAATAATGACACTTTTATTCTTAATGCTATTATTATAATTATTTCAGCCAAGTATGACTGAATCAATTTGGCGTTGCTGCTGCTGTTGTTGTTGTTGTTTTTAAAATTTCTGTTCTTACCTGGTGATCTTTCTCTTTCTCCATTCATAGTAATTGTCGTGGGTTTTGATCCTGCTTCTTATTTCGTCAATGAAACTGCGAGTACTGTTGAGCTGATTGTTAGCTTAATGATGGGCTCGCTGGAGAGATCTGCCATAGTGAGCTACTTCACCATTGACGGAACTGCAACTTCTGAAGCTCCTGCAGACTTTATGAGTATGTCTGGTCCTCTGACGTTCAGTGAGGGTGTAGTCACTCAGCAATTTTATATTGGTATTGTGAATGATGACATTGTGGAGAGTCCGGAGTCCTTCTTGGCTGGCTTGCGCACTTCCGATAACTCTGTGAGGTTGTTACCAGACAGGGCAACGGTCAACATTGAAGAAGTACCCGGAGATGATCGTAAGTGGCTCCTCTAGTGTTCATTTAGATGTTTGCTTGTTTGTTAGAATGTGTTTATTGAGTGATCGATTATTTCATTTCTTTCTACTAATGACATCCAGCTGTACCTACAAACAATAGCTATAAAGATATTTCTAAATGAGATACAGCTCATCATAGAAATTCTATAGTTTCTCACTTCTAGTTTCGTAAATCTCAGGTATAGTGTTTAGCAGCATTTTAAAGTCAAGGTGTCTCTGCAATTTACGCACAAAAGATAGGTACCAAACCTTCCTACAGCATTTCTCTGATTATTGAAATGTCAATTGTGTTTCAATGTCTTCATGTATTGCTGTAATATAGTAATTCTTACAAATAATATTAAACGAAAAATTCAATACATTTGATTTATTGGAATTTTCAAAAGTAAATATGGCTACCGGAATGCTTACATGTACAATGTCAGTCTTCCAAAAAAATTATAGTTCAAGGTTCTGAAGCTCAGAATATATCAGCTAACAGAAAATAAATTTAGTTTATAATTGTCATGTTACAACACTGGAAACTTGTATATTTATGACCACCTGTTCTGTAAAACATGTGAACATTTTATGTTCTAATTCTTTTTATAAACACTTTTCAGCAAGAATTGTATTTTTAGAGCAAGTTAAGGCAAACTTACTTACTGCCACTCATAATAAAAGTATAGCAGTCCACAAAGAGATGAGCTAAACATTCGGATTTGCCATTACTAAAGGTGCCAGCTGAAGTTTAATTTCTGATAATCTCATAGTCCTACAGGGTTCAGATAGAATTAACAACTTATTCACCTTCAAGTTGCTGAGTTCTGTGTACTATAGAGTTGCATGCTTTAATAATTCAGGCAGATTGATGCTCAAAGGTAAGCGTTTTGGTAGCCACATTAAGGCAGTTTGTTTGGAACCCTATTTTTTAAAATTGTAAAACACAAGATTCCCGTGCACTGGTTTCAATTATTTCTTACAGGAAGTTCTAAACAGGAAATAAAAACTTTATATTAATAATCAATCTTTTTTTTTAACAGAAGAATTGAGAGCAGTGTAATGCCGAGAATTATCTGCTTCACCAGTCAAAGCATTCCTTGCCAGTGAATGGGTTAGAGGCTAAAATCTGGCTTATTCTAATCTGGAACTGGAAAGGCCTACACTTCTTATAGACAACACATGAATGATAGAAAAAATTAACCTCATAAGTAATTTTCATGACCTGCATAAATAAAACATGCTGTCTAGTCTTCATAGGTAGATTCAGGCAGGAAGCCAAAAACCCATTCCCTCCACCTGAATCATGCTCATAGACAAATTTGAATTCTGAATTCAAAGTCCCGCCCCCATGCTTCAAGTGCTGATCTAATTATGACTTTATGCTGTACATTTTTTTGACAGATTATTTGAAACTTATTACAGCCACGTGCAAATTAGCACTTATACATAAATAGCACTAAATGAATAAGACAATAATGACCTCAATTCTTTTAAAAAAATATTATAATCAATTGATTCAAAAGTATATACTTCAATCTTGTTTCTATAGTTACAGTGAACTCTGTCACTGTAAATCCACCAAACCCTAGTGGAGTAGCTGGTGCAGATGATGTTAATCTCACATGTACTGGAACTCTATCAGGACCTGCTATAGTTAGAATTGAATGGACAGGACAAGTGATGCGTACTCCACCACTGGCTACAGCTCCATCTACTACAGTCATGGATTCATTTGTACTAACTCGAGTTAGAGAATCCTTTGCTGGAACTTATACATGTACTGTAACTATTGGAGCATCTAGTATGAGTAGATCTGTATCATTAGCAGTTACGGGTGAGTTTGTCATATTTATATGTGAGATTTATTTCATGCTGCTGTACTTGCTTAGCTCCAGCTATACCTATCTCTATAATGGAGAGCCAGTCACCTGTTGATCTTCGTGACTACATACTCATCTGTGTAGCCACACCTCCTTCTTCTTTGGAAGTGACTTCACCATCATATCAGTGGAGAAGAAATGGACAAGTTGTGCCAAGTCAGAATAATAGAGAATTGAACTTGAGTCCTCTGCCACTGAGTGAAGAAGGTGCACAATATACTTGTCAGTACACAGCCTCTTCAGTATATGTCAGCAATGTGGACGCCACAAGTCCTCCACATACAATAACACTTACATGTAAGAAATAGTAGTTGTAATATATTATGCATGTTTTATAATAATCTATTATATTTTATTATATTTCTTGATCAGATAGTGCAAAAATATTAAATTCCATTCCATTGCATTTCAAATCAACGGAAAAAAGACTTGCTTGCTATATAATATAGTATTATTTTAAGTCAGCACATTGCTAAAGTAAACTTTTTTATTCTGTTTAAAATGATGAACTTACTACAAATGAAATTTGTTCAAAAATAAATAAAAACATTTAGATATTAAGCCCTATAACTGGCATATAAAGTACTTTTGCGATAGCATTGGTACAACGGCACAATTGAACATTCAGTATGCTTAATGTCACAAAACAATTATATACAATAAAAATAAAGTGTCTCCAGTGCAACTATGAAATCGATATGAAAATTTAACTTCTGAATGTAAAAAGTACATTGAAAATCATCATTATGTTTAAATCTAATTATTTCATTATTTAAATAAATAGAGTACCTCTGGTAAGTGGTGACAGTAGAGTACAAAACGCTGCAGCACCTTTTATAGTTGGTGTCCAAAAAATAATTTTTCCAAAATTCCTTACAGTCACTTTACTGTATCATGCTTAATTTTGTCAAAGCAGTCTATAATAATACCCATCTTAATATAGTATCTAGTATTTATCAAATATTATGGCTATATGCTAGTGAAGTAAAAATTTTACATACATGCTTTATCATTCCTCTTGTACCACACTCTTATCTATTAGAAGCAAATAATTTTAATACAATTTTCCAATGATACAGTTTTAGCACCACAACTATAAAATACTTATGAGTGATGAAATGATCTTCGTTTGTTATTAAAAAAAGAAAATTTAAACTCTATCAATGATTTATATTTAAAAAATAGTTAAGTAATTGAATGTTGTGTCTACCTTTAAAATGTTAGCTATATGAATTAAATTTATGTACAATATTTTTGGATAATGTACCTAATATTATAATAATATGCCTTCAATAATAATGCTTTATATCAACTTATATGCACTTAGATAATGACATCAATAATTTTCAAGAACTTCAAGTTTGTCCCAGCTCAATTAATATAGAGGAAGTCACACAAAAAACTGTGAATATATTAACCAACAGATTTGGATTTCAACCCATTGGTCATGAGCTATTCAATAATTCAGCTAATTCCTGTACAGACCTAAAAAATATTCGCTCGGGAATTAAATCAGGATATTACTGGATATATTCAAGAGGTCTTTCAAGCAGAAAATACTGTAACTTCCAATGACTTAATTTAACCCTACACGTTAAATACTTAATAATAATTATTGTTTTATTGTTGTTGTGGATTTGTTTTTCACATTGTGTCCTAGTAGTTTGTGGAGAGTAGAATTTATTTACACATGTGGCAACAGGATGCAACAGATTTCTAGCTAATTTTCCGGAAATATCAGCTTAGTAAAATAATTCTGAAATACACTGTTTATTTACACAAATATGAACACAATTTCCTTGTTGTTTTTATCTTTGAAGTAAAAATTTATTAAAATGTCACCTAAGATAAATGTCTAGTTTCAAAAATCATATTGTTTATTTAACAAAACTTCTTAAACTTGTTAAGTTTACGATTAATATCTAACACATCTATAGCACAATTTAAATCTTTTTGCCTGATGTATTCAAACATTTTATTAAGTATATATATCAGTATGTTTCATCTCATGACTTCAAAGTAATTAATACATATTATTACTATGTAATACACCACAGGGAATTTACTAGTACATATCGCAATAATCTTTTTACTGTATGATTGAACTACTCTGCATGAAGCAGAACTACCATGGGAAACAAAATATTATTCCCTCATGTGATTACGATGTCATGTAGGGATACCCACAAAAACTAATTTCTTATGGGTAGTGTCCGTTAACAACCAAAAAAAACCCCGTAAATTAGTGTATAATGTGTTGATAACTAGTTTGTTAACCTCTACAGCCTTGTAAATTTTTTGTTAACTCTAATTACCAATATAGTTTACGGATTTTGTTATGGTTGTAAATTGACTCTTTTTACTCTGTGAAATAATACTACATTTGAGAAGTTTTAACCTAATTATATTTGGTAGCTTCCAATAATTAGCACTGGATACGCCTCTGATTGCATGAAAACTTTTCCTTCAATTTTGTGTGAACTCATGCGATTGCTTCAGCAAACATCATATTGCACATAGTATAATACACTCTCCAAGAACACAATTATACTATTGGAAATAATCACCCACACTATATGGTATTGCAGTTGAATTATTTCACTGGGATATTCCAAATAACTATCACAGTTAAACTTACTCCAAGGTCCAGCATGCTTCAGCTTCATCAGCTCTTCGTTGTGGTCAGAAAGTGTTCCAATCAGTACAACACAAAAATGTTACTTCAAATGTGCCTGTTTGTTTATTTATGTGAAACATCTGGTTTTCACAAACACTAAATGTAAACTACAAGCATGTTTGTTAACTAAATAAAGTTTTTACTACACATGTGGCATCACTGAGACTTGCTGTTTCTGTATTGCATATTGCTTGAATGTTTATTTAATATGATCACAATTGAAACAGTTACTCTGAGGCTACTTTGGTAAAGTGAAGTATTACTAATAACAGTAGAATACACAATTCACGAATTAATAATGATTAAACGAGAATGTCGCATATAAAGGGCGTAGCCGGGACAGTTTTGTCACCGACTTCCAAGAGACCATTTTAGTACAGATTATATAGCAACTTGCGCACAAGAGCTGGGAAACAATGTCACATATAAGTTGTGAGCATCTTAACAGACGACAAAACAATTAAACAAACAAGTAAAAAACAACAGAGAATGCGGGCTCTAAATAGAGAAAAAGAAAAGTACTATTTGCTATTAACGCAGCTAAATTCAACTGCAAAAGATATATACAGCATGCTATCAGAGTTCTTCCAGATACTCTTCTGAGGATTTATCTTCAATAAAGAAATACTTTGGTGTATACATAACACTGATAGATTGACTTGAGTATTACTCGCAAAAATGATTACATAGAGTGTTTTCTTTTAGTTAGGGCACTCGTTGTAAACGTGGTGTGGATCGACTTGAAAGCTATAATGGAGGGTTCTCTTCGCCCGGCTACTTTTTGAACAGGAAATGCATTAAAGTAACTCAAGGAAATATTTTCCCTGCGTTCATAGTAATCAAGTTGGATTATAATGTCCCCTAAGATATAGCATTTTTGCACTAAAACCCATTATTATCTTATGCACAGTACATAATAAATTTATTATTCATTGGATACCACAAATAAAACTTGTCTGACTGACTGTATATTCATCTTTAACCCTCTCGTTCCCGAATTGTTTGGACGCGCGCTGAAAAATCTAATCTTCTACCGCGGAATAGTGCATTACCGTTTTATTTTTTTAACTCGATGCTGGCTGGGAAAAACCCATAGCAACCATATATCACTAAATAGACCAAGAGTTTGGGATTCCCCTCATTTTTTGATTGAGAAAATTGAATAATATTTAGGCCCTCTACTATTACTTTAAAAAAAAAAAAATTTTTTCCCAAAAAAATGACACTTTTCCCATCAATAAAAATTAAAAAAAAAATAGAAATAATATTGTTTGATGTACTTTATACCACTATTATATTAGTTCAACAATAAAATATGTTGTTTGCTGTGTTTGGTGCTGATTTTGATCATGTAGGAGACATCTATGAGTGTCCACAAGGAACATATGCCATCGGACATCGGAGCTCCACTACAAAACAATTTCATATACACAAAAACACAAACAACAAAGATATTTGTAATACAAACAACAAATTATCCATGATCCTATATAATTGCAACTTTATGATCGGTTTCATACTGGATTTTTGTTTGGGAGGGAGGGGAAGTGGGGCTCCGAGTGTACTTCGCCAGGTCCGGCATCTCCTTCATCAATGGAAGACTCTGCTCCTGTTGCCTCATCTGCGTCCTCTTCACAATCCCTCTTCACAATCGAGTCGGTGACTGCATACACATCTGGTCCTAGTAGTACATTCTGGTAAAAAAAAATTAAATTTTTTGGAAAATTTGAAATTGTTCAACAAACCACAACCCACTTTCAAATCTCAAAACTCAATGAAATATATATATATTATAGCTAAACAGCTTTCTCTAGTCCTTTCCACAACAGAAGCTTGCTAGTTTTCAAGAGAAAGACAAGAGAAAGACAAGCTTACATCGATCATCTTCTTGACTTTCATTGCCAGTGTCAGAATTGACGGGGTCTGGTCCCCAACCCTGATACAGGGCCTCCTATAGCCCTAGATGTCATCTCCCTCTTCTCCGCTTGATCCTGAGTCGCTAGAGTTAGTATCAAGCAAGTCTAAAACTTCCACAGCACTGTAACTGGGTAGACCCTATCTTTCCTAATTTACTTTGAAAAAATTTTTTTTTTTGCATAGTTACCTGGATCACACGACACGCTCACTTATTTACTATGATGTAATAAGCATTACCTAAGACTGTACGTAATGGGGAGGCCCCCAGTTGAACTGGCGATTTTATAAAAAAAAAAGAAGACAGTAAGTCAAACCGCAAAGTCTTGGTCGGCAAAGAAGCGGTTGTTTCAATGTGTTACGGAAGGCTACTGGGATCAAGCAATTTTTCGCTGCTTCCAAAGCTCTGGAGATGACTGGATCCATAAATGAAGCTGCTGTGAAGAAAGTAACTTTTTTTAAAATTCGACGGAGAACCGATGTTGTTGTTTTTTGCCGAGGAAGAAATAAACGCAATTGCTGTGAGGTACTGTCGAAGCAGCCTTGGCTGAAAGCTATTTTAGATGCTTCTCCAACTCATTGGGAACCTGTGTATGCAATCTGAAGGTTCTAGCTATAAAGTAACTATTTTTAAAAATTCGGAGAAGCCAACCGGTCTTCACCCGCTTCAAAGCGGGATTGGGAACATAAAGGGTTAAGAGTTGGAGTGATTATAGAGAGGCATTGGAAGATTGGATGGCGGGGAGACAGAGAGGGAATTTTTTTAAACCGTTGGGTAGTAGTTTGCTGAGGGCAATAGAAGTTTCAAGAGTAGAGATAGTGGATATGGGCGTGATTGGGGGAGTGCAATTGGAGGTGATAGATTTAGTGGTGGGGGAGATAAGGAGAGAGTGAGTAGTGAAAGAGTCAGTAGCTATGTCACATGTTTCAATTGTGGTGAGAAAGGCCATAGAGCCAGTGATTGTAAAAAGAGTAGTGTGATACCCGGTGGGAGTGGTTTTGTGCCCAGGGTAGTTACCTGTTATAATTGTGGTAAGGTGGGACATAGGAGTCCAGAGTGTACAGTAAGGAAGGGTGTAGTTTCTGTAAAGAAAGAGGGTGTGCCGATTAAGATGTCGGTTTTGAGAAATGGAAGTAAGTCTGGGATGTCGGGAAATGTGGCTATAGGGTTAGTCAATGTTATTAGGACTGAGGTTCTTATTGATTCGGGGGCAGAGTTGGGTTCCGTGCCCAAGGCATTAGTGCCTGAGCAAGTAGTATTATGTAGTGATGTGTTGGTCAAAGGGTATGGTGGTAGTGAGAAGTGCTGTAAATGCTTTCTGAGTGAATTTGTGATTGGTGGGTATAGTAAGGTAATAAGGGCTATCATCGACGAGAGTGAGTTGCCCAGGGTATCATGTATTGTCCCCTTCTCAGTGACAAATGGGGAGGAAGCTGAGGCCTATAAGTGTGCCATTCAGGATTATGTGTCAGGGGAGAATGTGAAGATGAATGTATTGACTAGGAGTATGGTCAGGGAAGAGAAGGAGCTAGATAGGTGTGAGGAGAATGTGGGGGAGACGGATTTGTGGTGTGTGGTCACTCCTGAGAGTGGGAGTGGTAGTGCACCGGAAATGGTGCAGGAAGCGAGTAGCCGGCCCGACCCCTTAATCATGCCCGAAGTTGAGAGTAGGGTGGGGGAGGGACATGGGGTGGATGAGGTGGAGGTAGTACTGAAACCAGATAAACCCCAGGCGAAAGCAAGTGAAGCAACAAGTGTAGTTGAGAGTGTGAGTGAGTCTGATGAGTTAGGGGAGGCCCCCCTTGATGAGTTGTCACAGTTGAGTGGCGAGGAAGCTAGATTGTGTGAGCTAGCTAGTGAGATTGGCCCTGTGAAGGAGGGGTCAGATGGGGTGGAGTTCAGAGATGAATTGTTAACCGATTACATGCGAATGATGCAAATATGCGTCAATTAAGAAAAATTGATAACCGCGGAGGACGCAGAAATGCGTCAAAAATGCGTCTTCGCGTCCATTTCGCCCTACAGCTTTGTGGAGTCAAGGAAGCCACCAATCACAATTGCAGACGATTCTATATTGTTGTAAGTATATTTTAGGCTTATAAAATACATAGACTGCCATAAGAAAATGTTGAGTAAATTTTGTCACAACAATAAGACTTCTTTCTGATAAAGTATAAATTGAAAATATATTTCATAAAATAATAAAGGTAACAGAATAATTTTTTAGAACCCAATATTACTTTAGCTATAACTGCTCATGATAAAACAAGTAGAAAGCTATCTTGGCAAGTGGAACACTGGCACTTCAGCATCCTAGTGATGAAGACGTTATTCTTGACCTGGCACAGCATGGCAGTGACAAGGATGGCAGTGACCAGAATGGCAGTAACTCTGATGGTAGTGACGAGGAGTTTGATGACAGCAAGAATGACTTCAGTTCAGTACTGATGGGTGTAGTGACTGCAGCAGTCACTAGATGGTCAAGGACTCTGACGAGAGAACGGAATTGATGATTCTGAAAGGTAGCGATTTCTACAGGAATTTTAACCACATTCTTTATAACAATAAGTAAAAATAAATATTGTTATACAATAGGTGAGACTGCAGGGAGCCCTCTGACATATACTTCTAGTATGCTATGACCAGTTGCACTTGATAGTAAGATCACTAACTATTCTGTCAACAATGCAGCCTACCAGCACATCAAAAGTAAAGACACCTTGGAGTACCAAACTAAATACACTAAAATATTCTATCATTTATTTGTGCTGTACCTGTTTTCATGCACAAAAGCCATAAAAAGCTTCTCTGTTCACAAAATTTATAACAGATTGCTCAGTTCAAAATAAAACACACCCTAAATAAATATCAACAAATTCTTCCTGAATGTAAGACAGATGCGTGCAAAAACACTTTCTCTTACCTCTATGATCAAGTAGCAAACTGCTTCAGCCATGAAACTATACTTCCAACCTTACTAATGTGCTTACTAAGAGCCTCAGTGTGATGCCATAAATGTTTTTGCCAAACGGTGCGAGTACTTGGTTATTTTTAAGTCGGGAACAGCTCCTTAGCGTCAAATTTATGCTTTCCCAATAGCCTAGAGCGTACTCTATCGTTTGATAATACTGTCCCCGAGGCAATCTTCAAACGTTCGCCTTCTTTCTCTCGCTTAGTGTCACCCACTCACCAAGCAATCAATCCTCTGTGTCTCGCGTGCGCCCGTGACCGCGTTACGTAAGGCGCAATTAAAATTTTTATTCGCGTGTAAACGGTTAAAGGATGAGAGCCTTAAGGATTGGCGTGAGTTAGGAGAGAGAACTGAAAGAGGATTTAAGTGGAAGAGAAATGTATTGGTGAGAAGCATGTATGTCACATGGGAGCAGTTCCGGGATGTACTAGTATTACCCAGAAGTTATAGAGCAAGAGTGCTAGAGCTAGGACATGAGAAAAATGGTCACTTGGGGGCGGAGAAAGTGAATAACATGATTGGGAGATATTTTGTTTGGCCGGGAATGGCGAAAGATGTAGTTGATCACTGTGCTAGTTGTGTGTTGTGTCAGAGGAGGAGCAAACACAAGCCTAGGCGTGCTCCAGCAGTGGAGAGGCCAGTGCTAACCGAGCCCTTTGAGTCGGTAGCAATTGATCTTGTAGGCCCTTTGCCTAAGGGTAAGGGTGGGTGTAGGTACTTACTTACATACGTGTGCCTAGCCACTAGGTGGCCGGAGGCAGTCCCTCTGAGAAGCATAACAGCTAAGGCTGTAGTAGAGGGATTGTGGTCTATCTTCTCGAGAACCTCGATTCCAGAAAGAATATTGAGTGACCAGGGTAGTCAGATTTGTGGAAGGGTGGCTAAACAGTTATGTGAGATGCTTGGGATACAGAAGGTGAGAACTTCTCTATACCATCCGGAGAGCAATGGCGCCCTTGAGCGTATGCATTGCACGTTCAAAGCTATACTAGGGAAGTGTATGAGTGATAATGTTGATACGGTTGGACAGGTTAGCTTCGTTTTGTTTGTGTTGCGACAAATGCCACATTCAGACTCGGGATTCAGTCCCTTTGATTTAGTGTACGGGTATCCATGTTAGGACGCCCTTAGATGCCCTTTATCATGGGCTATATGAGACTGAGAATGAGAAGTTGGGAGTGTGTGATTGGGTGATTACTGTTGCTGAAAGGCTAGAGAGAATGAGAGATTGTGCTGCTCTTAAGAGTGTGAAGGGGTGTGAGTCCAGAATGTTATATTTGAACAAGGGAACCAAATTGAGAGTATTTGAGGTGGGAGAGTTGGTGTTATATTGTGTTCCAGGTATGACCTGTAAGTTGGCCGATAGTTGGTAAGGGCCTTATAAAGTGCTAGAAAGAAAAGGTGAGGTTAATTATAAGATCGGGAAGGTTGGTGCAGAGAAACATGCTAAAGTAGTTCATGTGAACTGTCTTAAGGCGTATAAAGAGAGATTTGTGATTAATAGATTGGATTTAGTGTTAGAAGAGCTGAGTGAGGAAGGTAGTGTTTTAAATGGGATTTGCGACGGTTATAATGAAAGTTAGATGAATAATGTATTAGATGAGGTTAGTGATGTATTTTCTGAGGTGCCGGGTAGTACTGAGCGAGTGGTGATGTCAATTGATACGGGTGGGTGTGAACCCATTAGACAGGCACCGTATTCGGTCCCTCTAGGGATCAGAGATAAAGTGAGAGACGAGCTGTTGAGCTTGGAGAGGAGTGGGATCATTGAGAGGAGTGATAGCTGTTGGGCTTCTCCTCTGATTCCAGTGAAAAAGCAAGATGGTGGAATTAGGCTATGTGTGGATTACCGGAAGTTGAACAGGATTACGGTCAAGGAGCCTTATTATATTCCTAGCTTAGAGGAAATGCTGGAGAAGGTTGGGCAAGAGAAGGTATTGTCCAAGATGGACCTTGCAAAGGGTTTTCATCAGCTGTTAGTGAGAGAAGAAGACAGGGTTAAGACAAGTTTTGTTTGTCCCTTTGGGAAGTACCGGTTTGTTAGGATGCCGTTTGGCCAGCGGTTAATGGATTGTGTGCTGGTAGAGTGTAGTGATTTTGCTAAAGTGTATATTGATGACATCTAGATTGTCTCAAAGTGTTGGGAGGAGCATTTGGGTCACGTGAGGTGCGTGTTGAGGACGTTGCGAGAGGCGGGGCTGACTTGTAAGAGGAATAAGTGTAGTTTTGGCAGGAGAATTTGGAGTTCTTGGGGCACCTCGTCGGTGATGGCACTATCAGTGTGTCGGCAGCCCGGGTAGGGGCTATTAGGAGCCATCCGTTGCCTAAGACCCGGAGGCAGCTTCGTGCCTTCTTGGGATTGGTGGGGTTTTATCGCCGGTTCGTCGCGGGCTTCCACAGGTGGTCGTCCGTTCTGACTCCCCATACGTCTGTGGTGAAGACTGGTGAGTTACGGTGGTCTGAGCCGATGTTGGAGGCTTTCCGTAAGTTGTGTGATTCATTGTGTGATTCTGTTTCTTTGTGTGTGCCGTGTGTGTCTGATTCATTTGTTTAGGAATGTGATGCGTGTGGAACTGGTATTGGGGCTGTGCTTTCTGTTGTGAGAGATGATGTTCGTCTGCCTGTGGCCTTCTTTTCAAGGCAATTGCATGGTGCACAGACAAGATATAGTGCCCAGGAACTTGAGGGTTGAGCTGTGTTTGAGAGCATTAGGCATTTACCTACTTCCTGTATGGGAGGAGATTCGTGTTTATAACCAATCATCGTGGGCTGGTGAATTTGATGAGCAACAAGCAAGAGAATCGTCGTTTGTATGGGTGGGAGAGCATGAGGAGAACCTCTTGTCGAGGGGGGTGATGTGGGCTCCCAGAGCAAAGGAAGCCCACATTCATAATGAAGATGGAAGAGAGAGAGAAGTAGAGAGAAGATAATGAAAGAACTTATGTGTACACATTAATGTCGTTTTCAATCTTGTAGTTGTATTGTACGCATGTCAGTTTTGTGGTGTTTGTACATTTCCATTTATGGTCACCAACTATCATTGATGTATTTCATTCACCATCATAAAATGTGACCGTCTACAGGAAAATCGGGCACAACGCGGCCCCGACGAAAAATTTTTTTTTTGCACTTACAGACTCCTCGGCAAGCAGATATTAAGCTCTCCAAGTTTTATCGCCGTAGCTTTAGCCATTCCCACTATATATCGCCTAACCGTTCCCTTCGTTAGGCTTATTTAATACAATTTTAAGAACTAAATCGATCTTTTTACGACGTCTACGCATGCCGCGTTGTGCCCGATTTTCCCGTAGACGGTCACAAATATGAATGAGCAAAGAAAAGATATGTATGCTGCACAAAATGAGCAGATAAACAATTAATTAATTAGAACTAAGTTTATTAAATAATAAAATTCAATTCTTCTCAAACTTTTTGACACGCGTAAATAGCTTTTAAAGAATACTGAATACAACGTGAATTTAATGTAACTACTAACAGCTCATGGAAAATGATTTTAATATTATCATAGTAATTATACTCATATTACCATAATCTGAGTATTCCATAAATTTAAGGATTTGTTATGTAAATTTGAAATGCTTATTTGATACATATATCTAACAATAATACAATACAATAATTTGTTTTAAGGTTGTTGTCTTTTTTAATATATAAATATAGTACATAGTAGTTATTAATGTTATGGATTCAAAAAAAAAATTTCCTATAATACTCATTTTCTACAAATTGCAATAAGTAAACTATCAATAGCTATGTTAACACTTTTTATAACATAATGCAAAAACTTGAGTTAACTAACTTTATACAATGCTAAGTGTGATTACAAAACAATTCAATTACTATTTCTCCCAAACATAACTGCAACATTCAAATCTATAATGTTGATATGAGCATGAGCTCGTGACAAATAACTTTTTATAATAATAATGTGATAATACAAAGACAAGATAAAGATCTACAATACAAGACACCAATCATGAAAGTTTGAATGAAATACTCTAATAATGATTATTGTCTGTAATAAATTTGTGTCTGTAATGCAACATTGTGACACACTGTAAATTCAATGCAAAATTGGTCATCTCCTTTGATTGGTAAAGGGTCTCAGAGCAAGAGACTGATCACTAGTATTGGGAAGGGTAATAAAGGGTAAGTAATACAATACTCTGAATGCTATGCTTGGAGCACAGATTAGTCGACACAACAAAAACAGTATTGTATACTGAGCATGAATTGTGAAGATTTTGATGATTTCTTCAAGGTATCAATTATAATTGTGCAATTAATGACAAATGCAAAGTGTTGTCATCATAAAGAGAATTTAAATATACAAGAGGCATGTATATGATATATTCAATGTAAGACTCCACAAACCTCACAGTGAGAATTATGGGATGCAAAATGTGTTGTCAATGTTCAGGCATAGCAACCTGAACAAGTAGAAGTCTATAGTGAACAACAAACTAACATGTGTACATCAACTTATTATCATCTTATTATATTCATGATCCTTCCAGAATCACTACAGTCTTTACCATGTCATCCCATTATGCATTGTAAGTTGTCTTGGGAAAATTTGTTCATCATAAGTTAAACCTAACAGAAGCAGACCGTGTTACCTGCTTGTGCGAGATCTACCATACCGGCAAAGCTACTGGTTGCTCGCCTCACATTAGCCACGGGGCACAAACATGCTGAAGCTAGGAATAGCTTGTGGTGTCTCTGGTCATACGACCCCATACCAACTTTCAGCTCAGAAATTTACAACTCCTGAACAGTCAAAACTATACATGTCAGGCATTAACTCATGCTTTCAAACTTTTCTACTTGGGAGAATTTCTCATGTTTAAATAGCTAGCTATCAAGAAAATATAACAAAATGAAAATTATAAGACCATGCAACACAGTAGATCCCATATTGAATACTATGTTTGTATTCATAGTTACCTAGTCAGTGGTTCTTTTAAGTGTTACATTTTTCAATTCATATTAACCAGTTGAAACCACATGTTGAGGAACTCATGATCATAAATCGTGTTGTCATTATTACGATAGGTGTGATGATTGTTGCATGCCAGACTCATTGTTTCATTTGTCTGATTCTCAGTCTAAAGAACTTCAATCTGTTTTGTCTAAATTCAAAGATACTTTTCCTCTGTACCTTGTATAACTAACATATTTTTGTTCAGAAGTGATAGTACCTATCAATTTGCCTCCTTATCGCGTCCCTAATGGCATACGAGACTATTTCAAGCGTGAACTAGATGCTGCTTGGGCTCAAGATGCCAAGTGTTGTTGTATGGGCATTCCAATCAATTCCAGTTAGGTTAGAAAGCTGTTGCGTTAAAATATGTTGTGGATTACTGTAGACTAAATTCCATTACTCCTTCATTGCCATTTTATATGTCTACAGTAGAGTAAGTCACTGCAAAGTTAAGTGGCACATGATACTCTGACATCACAGTGCCTATCTTCAGTGTCTTATTGTTCTTCACATATGACGTGATTTCTAAACCATGGTCACAATACTTATCTGATCATGCTCATTCAGTTTTGAGTTTGATAAAAAAAGCTGGAATCACCATTAAACCCACCAAATGTGTCTGGGGAGCTCCTTCTGTGGAGTTTCTTGGCATGGTTGTTAGTGCAAATGGTATCAACATTCCACATGCATGCACACCGTCATTGTCAGCTTACAATAAACATGTAACTCTTCAACAGCTTAGATCATTTTTGGACAAGACTAAGCTTCATGAAGAGTAATATTCTGCCACTGAGCTGGAATGCCCAGCCTGTTGAGTCTTTAAAACACTTCATGGAGTATCTTATTGGAACCCACCTGTTCCTACATCAATAAGTACCTGTGAACAAAAATAACATACATATAAGTGTTGCCAAGTACAAAGTTCTCTGACTCAAAGTTTGATTTCCTGGTGTCACTGAGTATGTCAGCTAACTGAGTTACACTTAGCACATTTGATGCCTGTTAGGAAATTGGACACTTAGCAATCAGTATACTGAATTGCCTGGTGCCCATATTCCTGTTTCTCCAGTATCACTAATAAATTGAGAAAATTTAAAAGATTCTCGAGAAGATTAACGACTGCAGTAGAATACCTCCAATCGATATTTTAATTGAACGCGATCATTACTTAAAGGGGGAGCGTAACGGAAACTGTGTTAAACTGTGGCGACGAGGAGAGCAAGATGGCTGGCGTATTGATGGTCGCATTCTTTGCTGCTAATCTATTCAATTTGGATCAAGTAAATGGGCAAAGTAAGTTGTAGAATTGTGGGTTGCGGTTTAACTAACTAGCTTCGCAGCACAAAAATGCCGCTAATATATGTTTCAAGTTAATTTTTAAGCACTCAATCAACCAGAGTCATTTAAAAGCTTTAGGAAAAAATAAATACTGTGAGAACCGTTTAATCAGGGAGTATATCCTAGTGCTTTAAATCACTTGGAATCACATGAGTTTAACTATGTTTTAACTATTCACTCAATTATGCTAAAAAAAAATTTGAGTTTACTTTTCAGTAATGCATGAACATGCAAGCATTGTAATGCACAAACGTTGCAAATTGAAAGTGTAGATATATTTATGGATGTGATTGTAGAACATTTGTGATAAAAACCATAGAAGTGATATCATTCAAAATATAATTAATGTAGGAGAGCCATAAAAATGACAGCACAAAGAGTATAAATGGAATAGTTTAACAGAGTTCTAACTCTATTCCTTTGCTTGTTACATTTGTGCATATTTTATTTATATGAAACAATATCTAAGATTACTACAGTTAAATCATTTTTACTAACACCTGTGACAAAAGAAATGATGTTATTAAAACTAACAAAACAATTTGAAAGCTATTTTTTAACCATACCGTTTCTAACCGTCAGTTTTTTAGTCCCAAGTAAAGTGTCTAGTGTTGTGCTTAGTGAAGTCAAATCTATATTGATTAGCTGACTTGAACTATATTCCACGTCAGTTTAAGAGAAAGTAGGCTTTACGACTTCTCACCAGTAGTTTTCTAGAAGTCCCATATAGAGTTCAACCAACAAAACATTGTAATAGAAAGTGCTTCAGTCGTTATATATGTTACATTAGACCTGTTCTCTGTAAAGGACAGAAGCTCATGTTTATCTCTGTTCTGCTTCTTTCTCATTTAAGAGAATAGATGGATAATGAAAGTGAATGCAAGATATAAAGGAACTCAATTTTCAGCTAATATACACACATCATTTTAAATATCATTTGACTACTTGCTAGTCAATTGTGCTGAAGCACACACGTCTAGTTAGTTATGTCAGAAAACCGTGAGAAGAAATATTATTTACTTTATTCATTCTTAAACTTTAATTGTAGAATAAGTAAAATAGACACTTCAACCTCAAGATAATCGATAAAAACATTTAGAGTATTATTTATTGTTTTAATAATCCTGTTAATAAAGTTTAACAAATGATTTGTCATTGGCAATGTATTATTTAAAATGAGAGTTTGCATATATTATATTATTATAATATAGTAAGCGTGTAGCCAAGAGTAGCTATATTGAAGTGGGAATTAATGGTTGCCAGTTTTATCACCAACTTCCTTGAGAACATTGTAGAATTCATTAAAGCAATGTACTATACAAAAGTAAGAAATTAGTCATGAGAACTTTTGTAAGAAAAAAAATTGTGAACAAAATGGCAGGCTAAACTTTATAAATATGTATTTAAAAAATACATTATGGCTACATTTACGTCCCACCAACTAAAATTTATATTATCATTTGAATATCCCTAATATTTAGCTCCATCGACTGGTTTATATTTCATATTAAATGATGAAATTTATCTTCTTGGAGCATCTGTTCTTCTCAGTGACATTGGGAGTGAAACAGAAGGTCGTGGTGCTGGATCTACATTGAGATGTATCACTACTAATGTCAACATTGGTTGCTGTAGAGGAAATGATAATTATACCAATCCTGTTCCATATGGAGGGCGTGTTGGAGAATGGCTATATCCTAATAGTTCTATAGATGCTCTGTTCGTCATGGCTATATGCCTTATGTAACTGATTTGTTCGTACTTGAAAATCCAAATTCCAATAGTCATGTCACTAAGAGAATGCAACATAATGTTATATCACTAGAGCTCTGGTATAATAGAGCATTTTTGAATGATGAGTACTTTGTAAAGGCGACTAGCTTGAACGAAAACTGTTAGTTTATCAATCCTTACCCATATCAAACCGTGTGATTGCTTACCCCTTGAAAATCCTTGAAAATCCTTTGTCCAATAGTCAAGTCATGAAGAGAACACCCTTTTTCTACTTTGACAATAACAACTTTAGAATATCACTGTAAGTCATTATTAAGATATTACATCTGAACATGTAGGACACATAAATTACAAGTACTACGTAGCTATGATGCTATGCTAAAATCATGCTACCTTGTCTTTATATACTTGTGAATTCTTACTCCATTATATTCTCTTGTATTATCTGATTATTCTGTACAGATGTTAGTCCTTCTATGCCCACAAATTTCAGGCATACTTCAGTTTCAAGCACAGAAGTAGTATTAACATGGGTATCGCCTTATCCAGTTGTTATAAATATGTATACTATCAGCTATAGAAGAGTTGGGGGTTGTACTGCTACTCCTTCAGGCACTGCCAGTACCTCAATGACTTCTATAACGATATCAGTCTTGGAAGAGAATATAGAATATGAATTCACTTTAACAGCAACAAATAATGTGGGTACATCTTCACCTGCCACACATACTATTACTACTCTATCTGCTGGTAAGATCCTTACTATTCAAGTTACTATTTACTCATATTTGTATTTATTAGCTCCAAGGGAAGCTCCACAGTTAATGTTGGAGTCTTTTAATGCCACAAGTTTCACAGTGTCATGGAGTAGAGAATCTTGTCTCTCTCGTAATGGACAAGACAGATATTATACAGTTAGATATTATGAGACAGGAGCTGTTCAAATATTGCAATTGACTAATTTGAGTGTGATTAATGGAATGTTTACTGCTAGTACACTTAATCCAGTAACGTCCTACACTGTTGATGTGGCATACATCAATATAATAGGATCTAGCCCTAATTCTACCTTGACTGTTACCACACTGGGTTTACCATGTAAGTATATTTTCCATGTTTCTATATGTTGTTGTTGTTTTTTTCATATAAACTATTACATTATTAGATCATGCATATCACAATGGTGTGGCTTATCCTACTAACAGTCTGGTGAATTTATCAGATATTGGACTAGATAACAACCTACTAATTTGTTATACAGATCTTATAAGTTGTTGCAGAAATTTGGACAATTCAAGTGGTGGATCCATGGGAAGCTGGCAATACCCAAATAATTCTTTCATAATAAGCCAACGAAATGCAGACTCTCATGTATTTTCTAGAAGTAGAAGTAAACAAGCAGTAATTCTCCATCGCGGCATAAATGCTGTGGGACCTTCTGGAATATATACGTGTAACATTCCTCATCAGAATAGACGAATTCAAAAATTATATATTGGAATATATAATGATGGAGAAGGTATGCATAATTAATAACTTTCATTTTTACCTCAGAAATTTTTTCTTCAAACTTTAAGTATAATAATATGTAAGACATATATATTTGAGTTAAGCTTGCATGGTTATAGCAACGTTATTAATTTGATGAATAATGACTGAAGTACAACACAGGCTATACCTTTAGCAATGCGGTAACAATGTAAAATAATATGAAAATTGGTCTAACATTACCTTTAATTCTATTATTCAATACTTTGTCATTAGATTATTCTTGCACTGAGCAAGTTATATGGTAATGAATATTCAAACTAATGCATTTTTGCTAGCTTGAAAAGTACTGCATTGAGGTCCTAATAGCACTGCACCAAATTATGGATTGCTGATAAAGCAAATTATGTTGACCATAGGTTTGAGTGAAAATAAGACATTTTGTAGTAGAATATTACCAAAGAAATATACTATTTAATAAAAATGGCTGATCTTGTAATCAATTATTATAATCACAAAAAGCATGCATTAATTTAATCATTAGTGTCTCTCTCAAAGTATGTGTACTGATGTTGTTGTAGTTGTTTATTATCCTCAAAATTATGGCTTGAGTCGTTTCTTTTTATTTTATAGTTAGAAATATTTCTCTATAGTATCAACTGAAAATTGTGCCCAGGTCACTTAAGCAACAACAATGACTGCAAGAGTGCTTTGTTATAGTAATTTCACTGGAGCCTCTATACGATGGCTAAATACATCATCAGCTGTTTCTTTTTCAACAAATGAGATTAGACAGAATGAATTGCTTCTATCAATAGATGAAACTATTACTCATGATATTCACGGTACAATGTTTATATGTGAAGTAAGATGTCGAATACCTTCTGGTGAGAAAACACAAACCAAGATTTTTATTATTAGAACAACAGAAGAATGTAAGATTGCATACAAGACTTAAAAACAATAAATAAACTTTATGATATTTGTACAGTATCAGGTCCTGTATCAGATTTGGTTGTATCATCAATCAGTGGTTCAAGGGTACAGATAACTTGGATGCCACCTGACATGCCAAGAGGAGAAATAACTTCATACAAATTGAGATTAGTAGACCTCACAAACAATAATGTATTATTAGATACAAACATACCAGCCAGCAATCAGACAAATGCCTCTCCGTCTGGACTAGGTAACTTATGAAACACTGTTTTTAATTCTATATACACAATTATTTAATTCCTTACAGATGCTGGCATTCCATATCAACTTAGTATTTCTCCAATAAATAGTGTGGGGCCTGGTACCAAAATAATTATGGTGTTCTTTGCCAAAGAATTAAGTAAGTTTAAATTTACAATGAAATACAGTATTACGTTATGTAAAAACACACTATTGTTTTGTTGTTGTTGTCTTAGAACCACACATTTCTCCTTCATTACAAATTCAAAGAACATCGCCATCAGTGATCACAGTTTCTTGGTCCCTTTTAACACTTACTGAAGCACGAGGTTTTGTTAGAAACTATACAATTATATATTACCCAACACTAGAAACCAGAAAAAGACAGCAATTTAATATGATGTCTATTGCAGTGGATAGCAATGTAACTCGTACTACAATCAGTGATTTAGATGAAACTTCTGCATACTCAGTACAAATATCAGCAAACAATTGAGCTGGAAGGGGACCTTTAAGCATATCTATATCAGTGGCACAATTTGGTATGAAACATAGTCTTATCAAAAACTGTGACTGAAATTTATAAAATTATGCTAGCAATGTAGGAAATAAATGTGATTATACTCTTTCAAAACAATACTTAGCTTGAGGCAGACTTAAAAACAAAAACTATTATTAACTTATGAATCACCAAAGCCCCAGGCAGACTAACAAAGCCACTTAATAAGGTATTCTTTATGCTAACAATAAAAAATATGAATGCTATAATTTTTTACAATAAAAATAATATCTATTAATTTTATGAATAATTTTAAAATAATCATACATAATTATAGCTTAAGCACATCGATAGCTTAAAATTAATAGCAACCTTTTCTGTGTATACAATTTTGTTGCAGTATTGTAGCTTTAAGCATCTAATAAACAAAAATTTAAATTCATTTGGCACACTAATTTCAGATTTATTTTTTTTAGGAATATGAAGTTAACTTAGCTCGCTAAATATACAAAATGGTTGCATTGAAAAAAGTAAGAAATTATATAGAAATTAGCAAAAGTTAACTTCATCTTTTAATTTATCATCCAGACTTTTATGTACATAGAAAATAATGAATAATTACAATTGCTTATTAAACAAACGAAATGATTGTTTCTAACTGTTTATGTGCATATTAGTTACATTTATCATGTTCTATCAATAGATCACACAACCACAGTGATGACTAACATTGCTGAGACTATACCCTTAGGAGTTGTGGTAGGTTCTGTACTGCTGAATGTGGTCCTCATCATAGGAGCAATATCTGCTGGAATACTTATTGCGTATAAAATTAAAACTTCCAGGTAAATGTCAGTACTATTCAGTTATTTAAACCTTTGGTGGCATTAATGTTACAAACAAGAGCTAACTGTGTGCTGCTACAATTAATTTCAAGGGTCATACATAGTAAGTAGGTCTATGTATAAGTTAGGTTTAGGAGTTAACTGACCTCTTCCACTTTTCATATTAGCTAGCTAGAAACAAAAGTGTCATTTCTGGCTTGTACGAACATGAATAGATTCAAACAATTTTCCAGTACTCTTCACACCATTCTAGTACATAACGGATCATTTCCCCTCACTGTAATGTGCCTGGAACAATAATTGTCACCAATTTTCTTAGGTCAGTCCATTACTGCAGGTTATACAACAAATAATCCTCCATTTTGTTTTACTTTAAATCAGTGCTTAAGGGAACACTAAATCCCAAAAAGTAAGTATGGTTATAGGGCTGAATATAACAGTAGGAATCATCAATATTTTGATGGTAGACTTAGCAGTAGGTGCAACTAGTCAATTATAGAAAAAGAATCCGAATTTACCTACAAAGCGAAACCTAGACAAAAATTTATGCTTGAAAAATTGCAATGACATGCTGCAAAAATAGCAATGACAACGTTTCTTTAATTTGTATTGAGCTGTATAATAGTGGAGCTTATTTTGCGTTAAATTTATGTCAAGCAAATAGCTATACACAAAAGTTCAATAAAAGTACAATATTGTAACACTTGCATGATGAGGTATAAATTATAGCCTAGAATATTTATGCTAAGATTTTAACCAGCTTGACTCACCATAACAACCAAAGATGTATTTATTAACACTATTCTCTAGAGAAGTTATATTTATCATGAATATAATGTTTAAAACTTGTCTGCATTGACAGAAGTTCAGTTTATTCACAACCACCTGTGTAACACAAATACGAGACTGACATATCCAATTAAACTCAAAACTGGGCTATGTGTTGCAGCCTTGTTTGCATGTAGTATTTATAAAATTTTAAAGCCAAACTAGGGTTATAATTAATTAAGCTCACTCAAGTCAAAATGTGTTGATAAGTTAAGCAATGAAATTAAATTATGAATTTTCATATAATTGGAATACAATAAGTTTTACTATTATGTATGTCCATGTGACATTGTATTGTTATAATTATTAGTTAATACATTGATAGGGGGAAAAATGCAGCCAAAGATGTAAATAATACTAGCAGAGAATATGAAGAGATTGACACTAGTATACCAAGAAAGTCACTCAAAAGCATTGAAAATTATGAAGAAATGACCATGAGTAATTGTGTTGCTTATGGCGAAATCAGTGCATCAAATATTGAAGGAACTCAAATTGTTTTAGAAAGTAATGTTTATGAAATTGTTCAGTGAAACTTAAAATTTTTAATAAATTTTATAACTATTATTTGCACACACTTTTATAAGTCATGTTTTTAACAACACATTAATTTCTTACTTTGTAATTCATAATTTGATTTTTCTCAGACAGAACTAACTAAACTCATCACTTTATCTATTATACAACCTTCTTGCAAATAACTTTTGGACATGATAAATTGTAAATTTTTTCACTCATCACTTTATCTATTATACAGCCTTCTTGCAAATAACTTTTGGACATGGTAAATTGTAAATTTTTTCGCTCTAAGAAACAATATTCACATGAGAAATTGTAAATCACATTTGGTTTACCTAGATGAATAACTTTTGCATCACTAAATTATTACTTTAAAATAACACTTGTGCTATATAACTTGCATTATTGGGCAAACATGATTATAGGCACACAGGAATATAACCGTTCAAATAATAATTTCACAGATCTTGTCCAGTATGTTGCTCAATGTAAACTTTAACAGGTGTCTCTTCGGTTAGAACAGAGTTTATCACTTACAGTAGTTACACACGTTCCTGAATTCCAACACAAATCTTCGGCGTAGGCATGGTAGTAGCCTGGCCACTACACTTTTATTAGAAATGATCCAAATCTGTTTAATCACTCTTATGTTTGCGCCATTTTTTCTTTCCTTTTTTTTGGGGGGGCAGCCAGTAACTAAAATGTCGGGAAGAAAATAAATTCCTTAATTATGAATTACAAAGATTTTAAGAAGTTTTCACCTAAGATAGATGGCCTTGCAGCAATGATAATAATCTCGCATAGCCAATACAATTGGTAAAGGGTCTTGTTATGGGAGACTAAGATGATAGAGCTATCTGCATCATTACCAGCCATTAAGAATATAAAGCTTCAATGAGTAATATTAATTCTGTTTACCTCACCTAAGGGGTAATTTAGCTGGAACGATAGAATGGTCAAATATGATATCTATGACTCTAGTGTGAGTTCTACTAGGAATCAGATTTTACAATGCTTAAAGACCTTCTACTACATTCACTGAAACAAAATGTCTATTTAAACTTGTTAAGATAAAAGTCTTTTTTTTAAGATTCTGTCAAACTTAAAATTCTTCATTGACAAAGTATGCTTAGCTAATGGGGTATGATTGAAATAGTATTTATCATGCTTTCATCAATTTACATCACTTATGTCAATTTTTGATAAATTACATTTAAACCATTTGAACCCAACCCAATATTGTAGGCGTGTAAATGTGACCACTTAATTGGACTCTACACTTTAAAATTGCTTCCTACACCCATGACAGTTACTATTGTGAGAACACAAGGGTCTCAAAGAATAGAAGCAGGTGAGAAAAGATTGATTAATGTAGCTATTACAATGAAGAAGATACAGAAAGAAATAAGATTCTGATAGTAGCAGAGATTAACAAAGGATAAGAAATGAAATGATGAGCTGAAGGGAGGAATAAGAAACATTGAGATAGCTAGGAAGAAAGAGAGCAGGAGAGGGAAACCATAAAAATAGTCCATCAAGCACCACAGTAATTGCAGGCACTTGTAGTTGTTATGATTATACTGATCAAACCTGGCAATGATTTTTTCCTTACTGACTATATTGCATCTCAATTAACCATACTTTAATTAGTATCATTATAGTAAAATTACTTTTATATTTCTTGCATATTTTTATAACTGATTTTTTATCTAAAAGATTATCACTACACTAAAACTGAAACTTCCTACATGTCCCACACAGTAAGAAAATGTACTTTTCCTACACTTATCCTACATTGAATAGGTGTAGGATTAGTACATTTTCTACAGTGTAGGACATGTCAAAAATTTCAATTTTGGCCTATTATATGATCCAATGAATTTGATGGTACCAAATATTTGTTTATAAATATATCAATATGAACGTATGATAGTATAGGCAGTATTTAATATGCAATGCCATTTTTGAATGCACAATCTGCAGCCTTGTGGACCCATTCTGAACTTTCCCTGGATGTCTGAGAGTTAAAAAGGAGAGTCTGGCTTACCCTTTGGTATCTAGTTGTTTTATAAAAGTTTCATAAACAGTAACTGCACAAAGTAAACCCTCTAAATCAGCTCCATATTCTTTCAAGTTGATTCAATTGTATCTTGTTCTTATTGTTATAATATTACTGTAATATATTACAATGATGAAGTCTATAGTATTACTGTCACTATGTATCTCATTAAATCATCATGGTTATTCTTCCTTTCTTTCAAGTTAATAGGCGGGGGAATTATTTAAGGGGTTTTGGATTCCCACTTTCAAATTTAATATATCATGAGTTTCATATAACAGTAATTAATTCGGTCATTAATATTCTAAAGAAATGTTTGGAAATGAAGGAACAAAAGGACATTCACTCATATTTCAGAGCAGCTACAACCTCAAATCCTTAAGTAATTATTTGTGTAGGAGCATATTGACTTATTTTTGATGTGGCTTCATCATTTTCCAGTAGTGAAATAGGTGCGATAATTGTTTTGCAACCACTCGAAGTGCAAGGTCAATTTGTTTTTAAACTACAGAGAGATGTTGGTAATGATAAGTATTACACTAATGAAAATAGTTGCGTTGAAAATCAGTTGCTATTGGTTAATGATCATGGCAAATCTCCTTATGAAAATTCTGCTCATGTCTCATTTCTTACTTCTGTGAAGTTCCTTAACTATTTTCTCTAGCCAAGTTACTGTCTACATACTAAATAATAGTCTCAGGAGAAGTTGGAGAAATTGATTCTAACATTCCACACATAGAAAGATTTAGTGAGTGTACTCAGACATAATTTGTAGAGATTTGACATCTTACAAAGTCAATTATTTATTTACTATACCCATAAGTACCGAGTTATTCATATGCAGCTGTGATAAAGTATACATGTATAGGTGAAGCAACTAGAATGCTTGAACAAAGTGTGAAAGAACATCAGGACACTCCCAAGTGGGTTGATCATCCCATTAAATGGGAATAGGGAATAGTTGTAGAGCCACTATTAATCATGAGTTAACATTATGTAGGATAGGTATAAGATAGATACATTTCCTACAGTGTGGGACATGTAGAAAAAGGTTTTTAATTTGTTTATACATAATATTATGAATCTTATAATCTTAGGTATCTTACTTCATATGTGCTATGTATATTGGCAGTCAAAAAATTTATTCCGAACATTCAGATTTAAGTGTTTGTTTGCCACTATTAATATAGCTAGTGTGTTTAATTGTTATTTGTGTCCTGGACACTCTCCAAAAAACAGAGAGCACCCAAAGAAAAGCCAAGAACAAAAACATGAGTCCGCATATGTGAACATCAAATACATTAAAAAGAGTGTTTAATGGGTTTTATAACTACATTATTTAATGAGTGTTGTTGACTGTTCAGTGCTGCTCAACAGCAAATAGTTAGTTGATGTTTGGGAAACCCAAACATAACTAACAGAGAATATAAAAAAAGTGAAACATTTGTTGTAATAAGTAGTCAATTACTTTTGACTTTTACGTGTGACAACAATACAGACTTTCTAATTATAACTACTCTTAAGGAAATGATATCAAGGTCATCATTTAGAATGCTAAAGCCACCTACTATTGTTCTTAACAAATTTGTCTTGTAATAAGTATCATTATTGCTATTGTGTTTAAAAACACTGCAACACATTAGTAAATGATTGTGGTTTTCTATGAGACTACTATGTTACTTTAATTATCAAGGTTTATAGGAACCCTCTTAATACAGTCTATATCATACAACACTACAACTGGTGTTGTGACTTGTATATCTACTGGAGGTCCTGTCACTGATCTAACTTGGAATAAAAGAGGAGGATCTTACTCACATAGTAAAATAATAGTGGATACTGTCAGTGCCACTTACCACAACCTTCTATACATATCTGGTAATACACTATCAGATTACACTGGGATCTTCACCTGCACTGTTAGTAATAGCAGAGGAATTGCATCATCGATATCCTATGATTGCAATTGTGAGCTGAAAACTAGTCATTCTTAGCATGTGTTAGCATATTTGTTTAAATATCAGCTATAGGTCTCACAAATACATATGCAAAAAAAGCCAAATTGAACATGTAAATTGCAATATTCAATTATTAAGAAATTTTAATTGACAACTAGACAGTGTAATTAATCTAATTAGTGATCAATAGTCTGCCTGACTAACCAACTGCAAAAATTAAGTAAGAAGTATGTATAAGTGTCAAAGAAAGTTTTAATAATGAAAATATGATGAATTAAAACAAAAAATATATATCCAGATTGAGATATATTGCAAAAGTTTGTAAATACAATATCTTTTTTTCATAATTTATTATAATACTAAATTGCATTTACAATATGTGTGTATATTTTTTTAAAAAATTGCGATTGACTTCGGATTGAGAATATAGAATTTGTGTATTATTTTATAGATACTGCCACAATACAGCCAGACAATACTTTGAACATAAACATTACAGTTGTGATGATTTCTGTACTAGTTTGTCTTGTCTTCATCACCTGAATAAAAGTATACAAAATGAGAGATACCGGTAAGATATAAAATTCATACTCTTATGCATACACATTGTCACACAAATGCATTTTTTAACTCTTAAAAGTTTGGTATATATTACCTTATGCAAAGATAGATACAACTGTGTATTGTATAGCAGTTTAACTATATAATTATGTATTGTACTAACATTTAACCAGAATTTAGTTTAATTTTCTCTGTTCTAGAAAAAACTAGTACCACTAAAGTAGCCACTGACCTTACAGACAGAGAATATGAAGTAATTGACGATAGTAAAAATAATAGTTCAATCAAGAACAATAACTCAAATCTCAGTGAAAACATTAATATGCGTCACTGTGTGTTGCTTATGGTGAAGTCAAGACAGCTGAACCAAGTCATGAATCCCCAAACACTTTTGAGAGCAATGTTTACGAAAAAGTGCAATGAAATAAAAATAATTATCAGCACAAAACAATGTTACGTTTTTGTCATGCTTCATTTATTGTTTCAAATTATACAATTTTTATGATGTTCCTCAATATTGTATTACAAATCAGTTGAAGTTTTTTTTAAGTGATTCTATTAGATTTGGTGTTGACTAATCCTACACTGGTTTGATTTATCTCGAGATTGTACAGAGAATTGAGCATATAGCTTAGCTATACATTTCATGAGATTATTGCAATATTAGATGAACATTTTAGGGTGCTTCAATTAGACTAGCTATCTTCACACAGATGCTGATATAACTTAGCCTAAGTTAATTCAGAAAATTTTGCATATATATAATCTTTCTCTCCCTACATCCCTCATCCCTCTCTCTCCCTCTTTCTTTTCCTCTCTCTCTCTAACTAAACCTAGAGTTTGAGAACTTACTGATAATAATTATCCCAATCCTGGAATGAAGTTCAAGCAACACAGCTATTTAATAGTAGAATTAAACTGTTTTTTTAAATCAAATTAAGTGTAAATTTTAACACAAATTATGATAATGAAACTATATCACAAAGAATTGAAGAGTTCAGTATCTGCAAATTAATTCACAATTCCCACAAACCCCTTATTCTTCAGATTTATAACTAGGTTTGTTGTGGTGGCTATGAATCATCTGTTCAGTTTCTGGCATGAAGCAAGTGCAGTACAAATGATGTATATGCTAAACATTTCATTCTTAGCCTATGTTTCAACAGTTTCTATTAAACAATAGGAAATGGAGCAAGTTCCATATTTTGTACATGGGTAGTGCTCACAATAGAATGAAATTGCTTGCTTGTTAAATTAGTCATTGTGTACATAACGTTTCTGATAGAACGAATACAGCAATAGCATGTAATCATTTTTCATTGGTGTTTTTTTTTTTGTAGTAAGATGAAGATGATGCATTACAATATGAATCCTCTCTGGAACATAATTGCAGTAATCCTTGATTTCTATACATGAAATGCTGCTCTCTCTTAAGATCCACACCAACAGTTTTACCTTGGAGAGGATAATACATTCTACCATTTCCAATATAGGTCTTTGCTCAATTATTTTAAAAAAAACTGAAAATTTTAGCTATTGCAATATTAGGCATTTAAACTCCTTTGATAATAATTATAAACTTAGCCATAATCAGCAACTATCCTAGAGAAAGATTTGTACAAGCAAAAATCTCCCAGTAGCGGACGGTTGGCCACAACCCTTATAATTATTCCAAGAGGAAAGAAGGCAAATAGATTCTTCTAATCACTGATATAATGGAGTTTTTATTGTGTGTCACACTAAGACATAACCTTTGCAATAGACTATATCTCAATAGCTGCTCTATAATCTGGATGATGTTCATATGTAAGGGATAGTAAATTAGCTAATGAGTCAGTGAGGGGGAAACTAGAAATGTGATAATGAGATGACTCAGACAATTGCTGTGTAGATGTCAAGGCCATCCTTGGAACCTAACTTTTTCAGATTTTATCATTGGCAGCTATGAGCTATCTCCAAACAAATTCAGTATGCAAAAGTCATATCATTATAGCTAGCTGTAATCATATGAAAAAAATTCAACTATGTTTTATATGAATCTGTAAACAACAATTGAAGTGTTTTACCATCCAGCACTAAAGACATAGTGTCTATCATCATATTATCTGGCCTCTAATCAGATCAAATCACTCTCAACCCATAACACTTCAATAAAGGACATTCCCAGATTATGGACAACTCAAAGCAGAGGTTAGAGACCAGTGGACAATATAACAAAGTTATAATCTAATGACTACCACCCATTCCAACAATACATCATGTGCATTACGAGGGAGAGTTTTCAACTGGGTTTGACTGAACCCTCCTCTGGAAGGTCTAACTCCTCAGAGGATTAGAAATGTAGAAAATGTGGGAAGGTTATCACTTTTGTATTTGATAGTTGTATAAACAAAATAAAAAACAAACTAGGAGCAGGTGTGTATGTGCATGTAAGTAGAAATTATGTGGCTTTATCAAGCAGCGTGTACACAAAATGCATTTCATATAAACAATACTAAATATCGACAGAAAATTTTATATGTGATTTTTTTGGTTCATTTGCTTCCTTAAGTTGTTTTTGTTGTTGTTGTTTTTCTTTTACTAATTAGGTTAACTGATAGTTAACTCCCATACACAGCTATCTACACTAATCTGCTTCAATCAAAGTGTACAAAACCTGTAATAAATAAATTATCAAAATGGACGCAAATTACTAGTGAAATACTGAGATTTGACTGAAAGTGACTGAAATAAGACGGTGGTGAATATGGGGATGTAAAGACTTGAGTGCATCAAGCAGCTAGGATTTTCAATGACAGAAACGGTCAGGAATTTGGCACAGTCATAAGTGCATGTAGATAGGTGGAATCACTGTACTATTTATAACTAACATTTATGATAGGGGGAAAATATTAATTGCATATTTTAACAGCATTAATATCGTTGGCACATATATACGCGAAAGTAACTGGTGAGGATAATAAGAGTGCAGTGTTCGGGGACAGATGTAAGGGGATAGGGTGGCTTAACTAGTGTCGCATGAACACACTTTGTTCAGAATCATTTCTTTTTTTTAACTTCTCTCACCATTAAGTGGAAAAGAGCAGTAAACGTTTATGTCCTTTTAAAGTAATGGTGGACCAACTTTGTACTATCAGTGTCAAAAGCAGACACCCTATGGTGTCTTTTCAATTTGTAGTCTTGATAATTATAACTACATTCATCATTAGAAAAGCTATCTGTGTCTGTAAGTAAAATTTCAATAAATCAGTGTCATTGGTTCTGGACTGACTTATACACTCATTACGTTAATATTTATTTATAAGTTATTTTTAAGCAATTCTTTTCTTCCTCATTTTAGCAGTTAATTCATCTAAGCTCTGAATAGTCACATAATTATTGCATGAATGAATGTAAGAATAAAACATCTTATAAATAATATTATAGAAATCAATTATATTCTCTATACTTAAATCTGTGGCCTCGTTTACCAGATCCTGAACTCCTGAAGGTCCAGGTATGAAAAAGAGAATCCTGGCATAGCCTTATTGTAACAAGTAGCCAACATAGAAAATTCTCCAAAATTATGTGCTTTCCAGTTTCTGCCTAGGCCCTGCATGCCACTTTAGTCTCGCGTTAACCCTTTACCAATTGCTACGAAGTCGCAAACAAAAGGAGCCTCTAAAATCATCTTTTGTCAGTGCTAAAAATTAATATCGGATTCATACCGAATACGTACGTGGAAACCTTATCCCATATACTGCGCAGCATACACAAATTGTTCTCATCATATAGCCACTAGAGAAGTTGGGCGGACTCTAGTGACTCCACCCGATCCCCGCCCAACTTAAAGGGTACCTAGCTACGGTGAGGTGAACTGTCGTGATCGAACTCCCCACCTCGCACGTATGGGTCTTGCTGCCTTTGTGTATTTGGCTGCAGTCTTCATTGTTGTGGTTGACGGACAAGGTACGTGTTATAGTTTCTAGAAAGCTTGTTATAGCTAGCAGATGAATAAGTTAAACGCCTTACAGTGGCTGTGCCATGTTGTGCTCTAGTGTAGCTATAACTAAGTAAAAAATGGTTTATACGTTGTCAAAGACTTAAAATTTTTGAGAGAACCAGTTAACTGACCATTTCAGCTAGCAGCATGGGGAATCACCACTCTATAAAGTATAAATTTTGACTAAGAGCAAATCAGTAACTGATGTTTAAGTCTTGCAATGCAATAGTTTACAATTTAATCAAGAAACGATAAGGCCATTGCTCAGCCATCCCAATACAAATTATTGCAGTATTTATATGCATGCATCCAATAAAAATATAAAAGTATAATTCATTCAAAGGTCAACAATATTACCATAAAATAATAATTCTTGTCTGAAACTTTCGCTATTAAAATTAATTAAAACTTATATTTGCTGGACAATAAGATGACTACAGTTATAGCAAATGTTGTCTGAAAATTTTCACCTGAATTATCTGTTCAGGATCACTACTGATACTAGTGCAGTTCTAATCAATATTTCAATTTTGCTTACCTGTAGAAACTACCTAGACTATAAAACAAAAATTATTACAGGAACTGTTTTAACACACAAAAGAACCCAGTGTTTTTTTTTTTATTGATACACTGAAATTAAAGGTCATTAATGTATGTTTATAGTGATAATTGATTCCCCAGAATGTTTTTATAATTAAACAATACTAATAATGTCATCCATGCGTATTCAGATATGAATATGAAGACTACTTGGTTAGCATAAAAATGGTATGAACATTTTTTGTATCTTTTCTGTAAAATCATTCTAGCAAGACTTGACAAAATTATTTACTATTCAGCAATAAAGAGTATATTAGTCTGCATTGAGCTAAGCATGCTGACTTTAAGACAATCTCGGAGTTGAGCTTCAGAAAGTGTTCCTGTAGCAATATTAAAAAAAAAAAATTGTAAAACCACTCTTGCCAGCATCCTGATGTTCTTTCACTCTTTGTTTAAGCCTTCTAGTTGTTTCATTTATAATTTACCACAGCTGCAGGGAGCATATGCTATACACTATGGATGACTTGGTGTTAATGGCTATAGTATCTTTGTCATTAGTAAGATGTGACCTTAATCCGACTTAAATGCTGTTTTGATGTCAAAAGGCTCTACACACTCTCTGAATATTTTCACTCAATCCTGCTATGTATGGAATAGTAAGAATCAAATCTTTCTCTTGTTCAGTATCTGTGTGATCTCTAGAAGGTAACTCTTTAAAGCCTGCCCTAATTGGTGAGATGTCACAGCCGTTACTTTGAATTACTTTGTTAAGACGTTTCTCTTCTTCCTTCAAGTTGTCACTCATAATTATTAGTTATGCTCGAGCTCTCTGATACAACCATCTCAATATTTCTTCTTATATTGAATATGATGATGAGACTTAAGTGAACGTATCTATCTGTGTTTGTAGGTTTTCTGCACACTGCGGAAGTAAGCATACAATCCCTCTGTCTCTCTTCAATAAGCAATCCAGAAAATGTGGCTTACTGTCTTCCTCTGATACCTTGTTGAATTTTATAGAAGATCTTACAGAGTTTAAATTGTCCAACAAATGATTTTCAGTTCCTTTCTTAATTATGCATGAAAGAGATTTGTAGATGACACCATTTGAATAGTTTTTTTTTAAAAGAAACTGAAAAACATTTGTTGGACCATTTAAACTCTGTCAGACCTCTATCAAAGTCACCATGGAATCAGAGGATGATAGCTACCAGAGTGTACAATTTACTCATTTTGTTGCTGAATTCTGAGCTTCAGAAAGTATTCCAGTAGCCATATTAAAAAATGTAAAAAAAATACACCAGTGCACTCCTTTAAATTTTTTTTATTACAAGAAAACTAATAATATACAAATTGGACTGTTATATTAGATAATTGACTTCTCAATATGGCCCAATGCCAAGAATTCTCAGCTCCGACTGTCAAAGGGTTGAAACTCATCATTATAAATATACTTATAACTTAGTTAAGTTCTATTAACACTTCAAATTTTAATGCATCAAGTTTCGAAATAACTTGTGTTCAGAAACTTTCCTGTTCCAGTCTCACCTAAATTATCCCTATCATTTGTTAACTTCACACTTATCCTCAATACAGTACTGAAGTACACTAATGTGTATAATACAAATTCATTGTGCTGTACTATTAGCATCAACTTGTGTTGTTTACTTTAGGTGTAACAATAGTGAACTTCAAACCCAATATATATCCAAGTGGCAGTGCAGTGATTTCTGTACAAGATATTGGAGAACTACAAGCTGATTTCAGTAATACTAATGAAGCATTGGCATGTAGGACAGACAGGAGACCTTGTTGTAGTACACAACCTAATAGGTTGGGCCACTGGACTTATGGCAATGGAACAACAATTGGAAATCGTGTTAATAGTAGAATAGATTATTTCAGAAGTAGAGATGATAATCAAATGATTTATCTCAGTCTCAGAATTTCTGCCATTAATCCACCTACTGGAGAATTCTGCTGTGTAACACCAGATTCTATGAATGTCGTACAAACAATGTGCATAGACTTAGGTATGTAACTACCTTTCTTGTTCAAGTTACTACTGGTTGTATTGTGCATTGAATTTCTGACAATACTACCTCATAAGTGCATGTACCTAACATTATCAAATAATATTTTGTCTATTCTCAGCAAGCAAAGTGAAATTTAGATTAATATTAGCATGATTTTACACAGAGTTAGACAGAAAGCTTAAGAGAATAAGCAAATGTGTGCAATTGCAGTGTTGGTGTGTTGAAAGAATGCTTTATTATATTAACTTATATCAGTTGCTAATAGCAAAAATTTGCCATTTCTATGATATCAAATGAAATCATTTTGTGCAAGTTCTCATTAAAATATCAAAATGCTTACTCTTATTTCGCCAAAGCTCTTATGTTATTATATTAACTTTTAAGGAAAATTAATAGCTATTAGTATTAGAATATTTTTACAGAAAAACTAATGTTCTTTGTTGATACATTATGTGTACTGGTGTTTAGTATCTACTACTCTCAATATTGTCATAACTACATCTGGAACTGCTGTCCTGAGTGAAATGTACTCCTTCACATGCACACCATCAGTAACAGCAGGAGAAACTTTATCAATGATTACCTGGTTTAAAAATGATCAAGAATTAAGTCGTACAACAACAGAGTCTTTTCTTACATATACTATTACATCTCTGACTAATGGAGATAGTGGAGATTACACCTGCAGAGTAGATGTGGGAAGTTTCAGCAAAATTCTCATGGAGTCCTTGGAAGTTTCTACAGGTAAGTTATATATATTTTAGATGTATCCCCTTAACAACTGCAATATTAATACATTACATCTCAACAACAATTGAATAATGACTAAATACACAATAATAATATTATTGTGAAGGGAAGTGGAGTGCTCTATTTTAGTAAATACTGATCCAATTTTCCTTCACTAGAGTCCTTGTGAATTTTGCTTATCAAAGTTGTGATTCATGACATGTGTAAATAGAAACAATCAAAAGGTCATAGACAATAGTGTGGATGTTTCAATGTGCTAATAAAAGTAAAGCTGTTATCAAGTTCTGACCCTTCATAAAAACTAGATTGAAGCCTCAAATGCCATTCTTGTTAACATACAAGAATTGTGCTTGAGCACAAATGGCGAGCGAATCTTGCACAAGTAATTCAAACAATGAGGAAAAACATTTCAATAACATCATTCAGTCCATTTCTAAAGTAAGTACATAACCTAGCCATTGTTACCATTCTATATTTTAGCTAACAAATAAAAAACTAATATCTTACCTCAATTTCCTCAGTTCTGGTATCATCTGTAGTCTCTAATATATATCATTCTGAATTCCTGAATTGCTAGTAGCTTTTGATTACTAGACCTAAGTACATCCCGTGACATTCAGATTTATATGAATTTAAAGGCATAAACAATTCAATTTCCTTGGATGATACTGGATCGCAAACGCAAAGATTCAGTTTAGTGGAGGTGGTATGGAAAAGATTAGCTACAAAGCAAACACAAAAGTGTTAGGGTCAAAGTACAAAATGACATGCATACGTCCAAATATATAATAAACAGACTAGAATCCCCGATTTTCAATTATGTTACCCCTGATAGTGTCTTGCTCGCTTCGCTCACTCGCCAATCAACAAGTGATCAATCACATGGTATAGAATTATTTTTTATAGGAAAACCACCTTGTAAGAATAAGTTTGCTCTTTTGCATTTCTAAATGTTACTATAATATGTGACAGTCTATGGGAAAAGGGGGCACTTCACTCAAACAAAAAAAATTGAGTTTTTTATGCTAATAAAAAGATACAATTTATCTCAACTTAGTGCTAAAATACTGGAGGGTAAGGCCTTCCCCGTGCAGAGAAACTGGCAGTTGAACTGGGCTGTATTCAGCAAAGCAATTAAACTACTAATCGAGAAAACATAAATTGAATTTCCACTTCCGGTATAATTAATGTTTCCGTATACTTAACGGCGTACTCCGCATACGCAATTAAATCGTACAGCCGCTTTTTAACGGCGACTAACGAAGTTTGCGTAGAGTTCTTTTTAGCTTTCAGAGCATCTCACAGCCTGTCTTGTCGGAATCCTTGGCTACTCTACTCCATGTAGTGGTAATCTTTCAACCAGAAGTAAGCTGTAGATTGCTTGCACTATTCTCAAAGCTATGCAGTTTTTTTAGCTGCTTGTTTGAAACTCCGCCCATTCCCCGTTTATTGTACTTCGAGAACGAGAGAGAATAAAAAGTAGCTTGTCTTTCCACGGCACGCTTGGGGTCTTTTAAGTTGTTTTGGCATTTGAAATTTAGCATAGACTTAGAGTAAGGGTCATTAAGACTAATTCTGCAAAAAACAAAAATAGGAGAAAGAAAGAATTTTTCCTATGACTTACTTTTGGAGCCTATATCTCAATTTCAATTTTTGCGTGAAGTGCCCCCTTTTCCCATAGACTGTCACATATTACTCCATAGACAATTCAATTATTATATTGGACATACATCAATCATGTAGTGTTCTAATATCTCCATTCCACAATTCTCTAATAGTGGCCATTGTATAATAGATCATGAGCAATTTAATGTAATACACTGTATACTTTCAATGACTCTGTCATTCTCGGCAGAAATATTTACAATAATAGCAAATTTTCTCGTTTTAACAGCCAATAATATTGTTAATTAAAACTTAAAGTAAGGACAAATATCAAGTTAAGTTTTAATTAACAGTATTATTGGCTGTTAAAATGAGAAAATTCTTTATTAATACTCTGTATACATAGCTATAAACTAAATCCTAATTGAATCAACTTGTACTGATTACAATTTCTCCATCAACTACAAAATGTTTTGAAACCAGAAGTTTTGAACACTTTTTATCTTTTAGTGAGATAACTGATTCCAGAAACGTAACTAATAGCAGTCTGAAGTTTTTCAAATATTTATCTAGTATGTGGTTCTTGATAGAAGATCAATTTGTTTTCTTTAGAATATCTTTTTTACCTAATATAACTACAGTATTCCTATATGTACATATTATAATAAAATCAATCTGTGTGTTGTATTTTCTTTCCGTTTATTGTTCAATAATATCCATAAAGCTCCCATGGTTATGTCTGTCACAATTACTCGTGCTCCTGACAATCCATCCATTCCTGCTGGTTCAATGGTTTCACTTACTTGTGAAGCGACTGTGTCTGGTGGTGTGTCCCCAAGTTATACATGGACAACTACTGAATCAGGATCAAGTGGACTTCTATCTGGTAGAGAAAATCAAGCTGTAATCTCGGGTAGAGTCAGAGAATCTGATGCTGGAACTTACACTTGTCAGGCTTCTGTCACAGGATCTAGTCAAACCACTTCTGTTATGCTCACAGTTACAAGTATGTTGCCAAGCAATAACATTTCAAGGAATATTATTAATTTAACCCTTTCGTTCCCGAATTGTTTGGACGCGCACGGAA
>WLWD01003125.1_pt1 | contig 48674 bp, 26 predicted proteins | sample 6712731 | NCBI WGS metagenome assembly WLWD01 (sample SAMN12718690, study PRJNA576275) | sponge metagenome | isolation source: marine sponge | host: Mycale hentscheli | place: New Zealand: South Island, Marlborough, Capsize Point | collected 2014-11-01 | reverse complement strand
TGAAGAAAGACGACGGATTTCAACGAGTCGCTCTGTCGGGCACTCACCATTTTGACAGAAAATTAAAGAGGAGTGCTCTAGCGCTAAGAGCGCGAACCGCCCCATCAGAAAAGGGGAGAGCGCGAACCGCTCCACCAGAAAGAGGGAGACCCAGCGACTATTCTAGCTACCTCTCTTTCGGGCGGGAAAAAACTCGAGCTAAGTTCGAAAAGGCTGCAGCGACCGTGGTTGATAAAGAAATTCATCCAGAAATCAGCACTCGCCATTCTTTAGCAGTAGCTTTAGGAGATGTCCCAACACAGCTCGATCCCAGCGGTCCATGTTATACCGAAGCTGAACCCCAGGAGGCAATCGAAACTGGGAAAGTTACACATTTAAAAAAGGAGGAAGAAAAATCTATCTCTATGAAGTTGATACAACTGAGCTGCGAACCATCAGATTTAGAATTGCCTGAGACTATAGGCAAAGAATTGGAGCTCCTCAAGAGAATTTCAGTGAAGACCTTTTACAAAAGTTTTTCAGTGAAGACATTTTGTGAGAACGGTTCTCGCCATGTTTGGATTAACATTCAGATGTCTGACTCGGAAGACTCCATTATTGTGGGAGAGATCAAAGCTAAAGTGTGTAGTGAATTGGGGATAGAGTCTAGTAGTATGGCACTATTTGGCTTGTTCCAGGGAACTCTGCACAATCCCACGTGCTTACTGGCTGAAGACGAACCAGTACCCTATGGCGATTTTTGTTTCTGTTTAATGAGAGCTTTCTTCAATCCGGCAGATGAAAGCTACATCCTTAGGTCCGACTCTAATGCAACTAATTTGATATACTGGGAGCTGTATGCGAAATTAAACTCGAGTTACGTTTTCCCACCACCAAGTGAAGAAGTCAGTGGAAAATTGGACATAGTATCATCAGAAGTGGATTCTGCCCCAAGCCATAAGAACAAGAACACATTTCTGAAAATTTATTGGGACCTCGAGTTCTTCCAGTCATTCTACTATAATAAGGATGAGTGTTATTTGAAGGACACCAAGATGGTGGAGCAGTGGGGGATCAGGAAAGATTCGGAGCTTATTGTGGCAATTAACTTTACCAGTATTTCTATCGTTGATAAAATGAACGAATGTCTGCTCCAATCTTGGAGTTGGAATCGGGTTCGAGCTTTAACGATGATCAAAGCTGAAACAAATAGGTTTTATATTGAAGCAAACTGTGATAATGGGGATAAAGAATATATTACTCGAGTTTCCCTGACAACCGTGCATAATCGATACTTATATTCGTTAGGAGCTCATGTTATCAATCTTCACCGAAAAAAGCATGAAGGAAGACCTGAAGATAAGGAGGCCGTAACTGAATATACTAACAGAATCTTTAACAGAGTTGGTAATCTCAACAATCGCCGTAAAAACAAATCTAAGAAAGTTCTTGTTCAGTTAACAGTGGATTCTAGTGAAAATTTCAATGATCCAGTATCCGATGACCCAATATCCAATGAGCCAGTATCAGATGAGATTGGATCTGAGATAGACGACTGAGAACAGATCCCACCACAGGTTACAAGAAGTTCGACTAAATACATTTAGCAGACAAGAATTGGTTACAGCCAAAATCTTCTAATTTTGTCATCCCAAACCCTGATCCCCCATCACTTTGACATACACACACACACACACACATACACACACACATACACACACACATACACATACACACACACACATACACACACAGAGACACACAAACAAACACTTGCTTTTCTTAATTCCTAAGAAATTTAGACTTAAGTGCCATGTAATTGGAACACTTTCATTACTTTGTAAGATCAACAATTGGTTCATGTCATATTGTTAAAAATGGAGAATGTAAATATTATTTATGACAAATTTTAAAAGTTTGGTTCAGGTAGTTTTGTATACTGCAGCTTCTTGTATAGAACTTTCACACTTTCTTCACTCCGAGTTGGTGAAGTCCAAGATTCTTGTGCTCGTGCAGCTGCTTTTTGCTTTGCTTTAATTGGGTCATGAAAGCACTTGTTCATGCACTGCTCCACCTTATGGTGTGTCACTAGTTCTGCCAGGGCTATAGAAGGACCACGAGGGAAGGTGCCATATTCAGCCAGATATTTTCGTTCCTTCATTTTGAGTATGTAAGTGGACAGACTGAACAGGTACTCATTTTGTTGTGTCTGTACGGTGATCATCCTTAAAGGAACTGGTTCATCAGACCCTACGATGAACACCTCAAATTTAATTACAGCTTGCGGAGCATTTTGCAATTTCACACTCCTCACGCAACACCACTGCCACGAAGCTATCTCGTTTTCCCCAAAGGTATCCAGAAAGAACACTCGTTCCGCATTCACTGCTATGTTGATCTTCTTTCCTCGCTCCAAACATACTTTCCCATTTATGCTGACAGAGAACTGCACATAGCAGTCATTGGCTCTGTAGAAGTAGGACCAGTAATACAGTGTGTGTCCAAAAATTACTTGGATAAACCTCTTTTTGTTTGATGCACTCATTTTTATCAGAAGCTGCATGGTTTTGTCGAGATAGTCATTGTGGTCTGATTTTAACTTGGGTAGGATTCGATTTGTATCAAACTGTTCTTTCAACTCCCAGAAAATAAGTTCATGTGCTACGTCATCGTTACTGACAACTCTTCGCTCGAGTTCTTCATCAAAGGAAAGCCTCTGAAAGCTAATAACACTATTTTCCTTTGGTAGAGTAGCATAACTCTCACCGCAGCATAGCTTTCTTGGATGACCTATTGGTCCAATAAACAGGCCAAATATTGGCATACTAGTAGACTTGATCTTTAGGATTTGTCCAACTTTGGTTTTGACGCTGTCATAAGTTAAACTCTTACTGTCCTTGAGTTTTACTACTGTGGTTGAACCGATGGGGAAGTAATTGATTATGAAGGTCTTGAAGTTCTCTGCTCCTAGTGAAGTAGCCATGGATCATTGTCACACTTAGTACCATCAAGTGCCATAATATTTTCACACATATTGTTGATCTCTGTCACTTGCCCTCTGTTCTCCTCTCAACCCTTTTTCTTTACACATGTATAATGTAATTTCTTTCACTTACAGTAAAAATAGCGACTAAAAATAATAATAACAATAATAAGAGCAGCAATAACAATAACAACAGCAACAATAAAAATAACAACAGCAACAATAAAAATAACAATAACAATTAACAATAATATTATTAACAATAATAATACCAATAATAACCATAATAATAACAATTAAGAAATCATTATTTATTTAATTTTGTCAAAATGTAGGACAATCACATTGTGCAAAAAAATGGTCTTTTAATTAAAAAAAAAAAAGAAAAAAAAAAGCTGAAGTGAGCCACAAATTTATTTTTTTTTACATCCAGGGTCTCATATTGCCACTCATATCAGGAAGCTCTTCATCGCCGTTATAAAAAACATCATCATCCTCGTCCTGCAACAGATACTGGTTCGTTTTTAATTCATCATCCGTGAGCTCATCGTCAGCTGAATTGTTAAACTCTAAGTCAATACTACCTTCACTGCTGCTTCTTTCATCTTGGGAATCCTGCTCGAGTTTGGTCTGGTCAAATTCCGACTGGTTGTTGAAAGTATCACATATAGGGGTACAAGGATTTATAGTAGTATCGTTCATATTATTATGATCTATTGATTCTATATCAGATGTAGAAATGTCTGTCTCTTTCTCACCACTAATTTCATCATGGCTGTCATGATTTCTTCTAGAACATTCTTCTTCATCACTGCTGGAGTCAGAGTAAGGTTCCCAGAATGAGAAGCAGTTCTTAGACTTGAAATATACTGGGCCTCTAAAGCAATACCGGTTCCGAAATTTCTTGTCTGTCTTGCTATCTGTTAGATCTATTCTGTCAAATGCAATGGCTGTTGCTTCACCTGAGTAAAGAATAATTTGCTTTGTTGAACCAGTAGGCTCGGCCTGTATCTTGATATAGTCTGCAATGTGTGGGTCAAGTGCGGGTAATATTTTATCATTCATATCCTGAGATTGAAGAATCCTGAGCATGAAAATGGAGATACTGTAGAGAAACTTGTTGCAATCCGTAATGACAGAAATAAAATGTGACAAGCACTGATTCTTCGTGACGAGGACAATCTCGAAATCTATGCTCATCACAGGAACAGTTTTTAATGTCAGGCTTCTTACTCGGTGCCAGGGGAAGCTCTCTATTTCGACATCCCTTGAGATATCCAAGAAAATGAGTTCTTTTCGTCCTGGTACGACATGGACTACAGTCCCTTTACAAGTGGTATAGTCATTGGGCCAGATGGAATTCTGAAGCATGCAGTAATTGGCCTTGTGGTAGTAGGACCAGTAAAAAGAAGGGACTCCGAGTAAAAGGTCAACAAATCTCTTCTTCACACTTATGGAGAAGTTTGAGCATGATAGGAGACGTTCCAGTTCAATACTCTTTTCTCTGCTCGGTATTGGGAACACCTGGCTGCGATCGTATTGGTCTTTAAGCTCCCAAAATATCAGTCCTAGTGCACGATCATCTTTGGACAAGTAGAACCTTTCCTCTTCTTCTGAGATTAGAACTAGCCTCTGAAAACAGACCTCGTGAATGGAATCAGGTATCGCTGCATCGTCAATACAAAGCTCCTTTGGGTTGCCAAGAGGGCCTAGAAAAATGCCAAAGAAGTTCAGGCTTGTTGGTTCTATTCGAAGGGACACAGCAGTTGCGTACTTAACTTGGGCATATGTTATGGAGCTGTTCTTTAGCTTGCTGTTTCTTTCAATGGCTACTTGAATGGTTTCTTGTGGGAAAAAGTGGACAGTGAATGTTCTGGTTAGATTTCTTTTAGGTTGTGCAGACTTCTCTGTTTGCTTGGTAGCGACGCATTTATTATTGTTTACTACTGGCTTTCTTGGTTGGAATATAACTTTCTTCTTTGAAATTTTCTTGGTCCTTCTGTGATTGCTCTGAATTGGGGGAAGGAACGAGACATTTTTGTCCACTAGCGAAACGGGGGGTTTCTTCATTCTGCGCTCCCCAATTAAACTCACACTTATTGTCACTAGGCCGGTCGCGCTGCTTCTGGTGACAAATGGAAGTTTAGATGATTCTTTGTAGTCGGGCTCGCGTGACGACATTTTAGCCACTTGGACTCGGCAATAGGAGCTTTTCTTCGGGGGAGTGAATGCCTCGGATGATGAATCGTCGTCCCTGGCTGACCTTTTGGTGAAAGCGTAAGAGCATTGCTGAATAGCCATGGTGTCTTTCCGGGAAACTTCTTTTGTAAATTTTCACACTTCGTTTATAACTGCGCACTCAAACCAATAGCGCGGGCATTGGTATTACTCATTAAGGTCGCTGTGCAGAATTGCATAATTATACGCACCAAAAAGGTCAGCAATTTTTTTTTTACAAACAAGCTACAGATATTGCCAGGAACCTGCAGTAATCTTCCACCTTGACTTAAATAATTTTTAAATTAAATCTAAGGTCTTGATATATTGAACACCATAAGAGAGTTAATTAATTCAGGGTGCTAAAACACTCATAAGTGTTAATTTGAGCAACACTTTATTATGGCTATATGGACAGGCCAGGGGATTAATAACTTAATTTGTTTGGAGTATGGAAAGTGTTTAAATTTATTTTATCCTTGGGTCACATTTCTGCACTGTAAAAGAGTGAAAACCCACCAAATTCACACCAAACTGGTGTTGTAAATACACACCATCAATATATAGAATGTCCTTCACTTTCCACTAGTGACAATGCAACACTTGCATGAATTCACACTTAAGAGAATGAGCAATAACCAACATGGACACTTTAACCGAACTGTAATTATATTCATGTGCAGGCGCAAACCAATGCTATAGCATTGTTATCTAATACCTTATAAAGGTGTGTGCATTAGAAATGTGAGTATTAAATAAAGCTTGAATAGGTACCGGCGTGGTAGCTAATTGTCACCCTTACAGAATGCAAAACAATGTTCAGATAATAAACTCAGCAATACAAGTAGCAGATGCAAAGCAATGTTTTTAGTTCGCTAATAGTTCAGTTACAAGTACTTTCAAGAGGCAAGATTATTTATCTTCTCTTTAAATTCTTATCATATTTGGTTATGTCATCATTTGCCTTCTTTTCATCTTCAAAATATTGCTTGTAAAACTCCATTTCCCAAGCAGACATGTTTTCCCAATAGGTGGGAGCATCGTACCTGATTGGGTGCTGTAGCAAGTGGCTAGCTGGTTCAGTGCTAATATCCTTATATTCATCAACACTAAGAGTCAGTTTAGCTGTGGCTCCTTCTATTTCTTGCATACTAGTTGATTCTTGGGTAGTTTCTGGCTTTCTCCTGCTAACAATGGCTTCTTCATCCACTGCCATGTGTTTTTTAGACAAGTCTTGTTCTGCGACAGTAGTTTGAGGTGATTCCCTAGCTTGCACTTGTCCTCCTACAGTAGCTGACATCAGTTCTGAGGCCTGTGGGGGACTATCAAGCTTATCCAGCCCATAAAACCGAATTGCAAAGTGAGCAAATATCTTAGCAGTCTCATCATCCATTTCTATTTGATGAGGTGGTAAAGGCCATTCTGCGACATTAGTTTGGGGTAATTCTCCAGCTTGCACTTGTCCTACAGTAGCTGACAGTTCTGTGGCCTGTGGATCCGGACCATGAAACCGAATTGCCCTGTGAGCATATTTCTTATCAGTCTCTTCATCCATTTTTATTTGACTAGGTGGTAAGGGACATTCTGCAGCAACTACAGTTTTCTTTTTTGGTTTTCGGATTCTTTTCTTTCTCTTACGAACGACTGAAGATTCTTTGCTAGCTTCTCTGTTGACCACAGTCTCTTCATCTATATCTGCACGAAGTGGAGAGATCCGTCCACCAAGTGGAGGGATCCGTTCATCATGTGAAGGGATCCATTCACTAACTGGAGGACCAACTGGAGGGATCCGTTCCACAGTATGAGCTTCCATATCCTTTTCTGGTTTCTTGCTCTTTTTCTCAGAGAGAACTGAAGATTCTTTGCAAGCTTCCATTTCCTTTTTTGGTTTCTTGCTCTTTTTCTCAGTGTCATCTGTATCTACTTGAGCAGCAGCCACAGTGTTCTTTTCTGGTTTTGGATTCTTTCTGTCATAAGAAAGAATAATGGCCATAGCTTGAGAAAGGATGGCGTCTTCCGAGATCGATTCTTCAGCACTTGCAGTATCTTCATCTGTATCTAATTGATCAGATTTTGCAATTTTTTGTTCTGGGCTCCTGGCGTGAGAAAGAATTGATATAGCTTGAGAAAGAACTGCAGCTTCCTTGGCAGTTTCTTTGGCACGTTTTATTACCTCAACTTGGTCGTGTAGCAGCATTAATCTGTCACATAAATTGATTCGCTCATCTTCTTTAATCCTCTCCACAATGTACTTCCTTTCAGTTGCTCTCTTATTTTCTAATGCTTGCTGCTCCTCGTACAATTCTAACTCATAGTTGGCCATTTTCTCATGTATTATGAGAAAGTATTTAGCCATGGAGTAGATGTATTCGTAGCGATTAGACTTAATGCTAATTGCCCTGAGGATATTGTTGTATTTTTCTTCAGGTACGGATTCAACCAGCACCTCAAATATAGTGCATTGCTTGGCTCTGTTGAGGTCCACACTTCTCACTTTGTCCCACTTGAAGGTGAAGTTGACAGTTTTTCCTTCTTCCAACACAAAATATGTGATTATCAGACAGTGAAAATTGATGGAAACCGACACTACAGAGCCTTCTCTAGCCCTGGGTTCGGCAGCAGTCACAATAGAAGAGAGTGTGCACTTTTCTACTCGGTGATAATGCTGCCAGTAATAGCACTCGAGTTCTCTGTAAACAAAGTTAAAGATTTCCACTATGAATTTTTCATCTTCTTCAGCTCTTTTCATCAGACCCGTCAGCAACACAGACTGTTCTTCACTCAGTGGAGGGTATATCAAATTTTTGCTATAGGCATCTTTGAATTCATTATACATAAGGTGAATTAACGGTATAAATGTGTTACACAGAATTCTTTCTTCTATGTCCATATTATAGACAATGCGCTGAAAGAAATATCTCCTCCTCCCACTCTGAAGCATGCTAACTGTGAATTTGTCATCTTCTTGGAGAATTTTCATGGAAGAGGAAAGCCTGTCTCCCAAGAAAAGTCCAAAGAGGTTGTGACTTCCTTCATCTAACTCGAGCTGACGAGTGACGGCTACTTTGATGAATCTGACAGTAGTTACTTGGGGTATTATAATAATTGTGACCACTGGCCTCTCATTACTGAAAGTACCCACCAATATGCTACAGTCTGGATTACCCTTGTCAGCTTTCTTCTTCGATTTACTAGCCATTTTATCTAATTCAGACAAATGACCTGTCATTCCACACCTCTCGTTTTTATACCGACATTTCAAGCTCCGCGCCGGGGGTTCTGAGCACCTGAACTGCGCACCACTCCCTTTAGGCCAAAACCCAGCAAGGTGGCGAATATAGCTAAGGCATGTCGCGAGGCTACAATTGGGTTGTTTTTTTTTTGCTTGTAGTTGCACAATTCTCGCGATCGTTGCCTGATTGCTCATAATGGGTTTGTTTGTTAGGTTTCAAGTGGCTAGCCTGTGTCAGTAAAATTTACATAGCTAGCTACTAGCTAACACAAAGCGAATAAACACAAATATATAGTTGCAGCACGATAAGTGAACATAGACATAAGCATTAGCTAATACTTCGGCAGTTAGCTGAATTTCCAGTTCAAAGAGATCTTCTCATTAGCTACGATTGGCGCTATTTTACACTATTTGACAAGCAAGTAAGAGGTGTGAAGAAGTAATGCAATGGCAAACACTACCAGAAGACTTGAGGTTAACATTCTTTCCCAAGCCAAGGCAATAGTTGTAACCGTACCGACACCTGACTTACACGTCACAGTTGCTCAAGTAAAGCAATCTATCGGGAACCACCTTGGACTAAAGCAACGAAGTGTACAGATATTTGGAATTTTTGTAGGACCGCTTGGCCTTCCCAAGGCATTACTTGATGATAGAGACGTACTTTATAAGAGTGTATCAAGTGTATGTTTTCAGCGCCTTTCCTTTGACCGCGACTTAGAACTGAGCGTTGTCAGCGAGGACGACAATGCGGTCAAGATTTTGTTCGGCGAAATAAAGCACGAATACAACCGTTTCAAAGTTTTACCCGCGCCCGGGTTCTCGGAAATGAAACTGCTTGACGAGATATTGTCAAAAGAAAGTTTGTGCCAGGAAGAAGACCGTTTTGACAAGCAAATGGAGTTTTTCAAACTCATTTGCAACCTGCCAACTTATTACTGGGGATATTACTACAGAGCGGAAAACTGCACCATGTTGAACTCCACGCTTCCAGCCAATTCAGCGGTAGAGCGGGGAATGAAAGTCCACTTGATTGTGTCTTCGAGTGATCTAATTCTATTAGAGCCAGCCGCTGCTAACGGACAAGAGATTCTTAAGTTGTCTTGGTCTAAAGTCCAAAGTATTATAATGCAAAAGTACCCTAAGATGCTCATCAAGTTTGAGACTGTCATTTCTTATGAGGTTGACGATAACACTGAAAAGGAATTGGTCTTAATTTCGCTAGGAACTGATCGTTGCGAGTATGTCTACACGCTGACTCAGCACATTTTCGGTCTGCTGCGGTCTCAAGCGTCAGGAGGATTATTGAGTCCACCCGTGGTACCAGTCCTTGCTAGATCAGAATTACTACCAGTGCCTGAACATTGCTGTGTAAACGCAGCATTTTCAAAAGAACAATAATTCTCTCTTTTTCACATTTTATTATCACCATTTTAATGATTTCACCAACAGTTGCCAACTTGGATGATGTACACAATATTAAATGTTATGCATATGTAATTTATTTCTTTTAATTATTTATGATCACCATATCATTATTATTATCATTAATTATTGTTATTATATATTTTTATTGTTGTCGTTGTTATTGTTGTTTTAGTTATTATTATGGACTGTTCCGTTATGCAAAATCTATCAAAAATACATTTAATTTATTTAACTATTCTAAAATAGTATAATTTACAAGATATTGATGTAGAAATGGAACGTTAAGCATAATTCACCATTAGTATCATTATTATACGTGACTTTTATTTGCAATAAATTTTGTGAACTGTCTCATTGTATAATGTATTTGTCATCTGCTCTAGTCCTAGATATTTGACTATCCTATAGCTACATTGTACTATGCACACATGAGCATGTATTGCATCAATTGATACCACACATGCACATGCATTGATGAGGGAGAAAACAACCTTGTTTTATCTGCCAACATTTAGTGAATAATTGTTTGTATATTGGTTTATCCGTCAAAGTCACTTGAGGCTAACTGTTTACCTGAAAACCATGGATACACTATTAGGGAACCATTGCTTAATATCAAATATGTTAGATATGTCGTGGTGAGGAGGCCAATATCTCTACAAATCATCTGATCTGTGTTCATGATATAAATCACTTCAAAAGAAAATCATAAAGTGTAGCTACATGGAACTTACAGAGTGGGTTGTCGCTCTTCCAAAGGCACTACCCATTACCCATGATGATACGATGGTGGCATTGTGTTACCTGGCAAATACAACTGTCATTCCTAATTTAGTGGCCTTTAGAAGTAATCTTCCAATGTTATTCAATGAATCTCAATGTAGCAGTTCCTGCATTTAATTATTCCTTCCAAAAAAACATTTACTTTGGTGTTTTCATATTATTATTATTTTTTTTTTTTTGACATTTTGTTTCATACTAGCTATCTGCAGCTACTAAATCAACTATGGACTGGAACACACAGGATAAGTCTGCGGTATATTATACAAGGATGCAGTGGTGTGAAACCTGGCAGTTATGGCCTGTTTAATGTTAGACACTGCTTCATATCTTAACTTGTAGCTAACTGGTGTGCCTAGACAGCTACTGTAATAGAGAAAATATTGATTCCAAAACAGTTGTGCCGGAAGCTGGCTTGTACTGGTCAGGAAATAGTTAAAGTACAACATAAAAGCACAATTAGATGTTGAGAATATTAAAGATTAATTAAATATGTATAATGCTATAAAGTCATAAGATATTTAATTCGTCCAAAGATTCTAAACCTGTGTTCAATACCGTAATAACACTAGAAATGATTTCTTCAAAATATTGGTCAGGTGGCCACTCCCACCAACCCACCTGCTCCTCCCTCCTGTTGAAAGATGCTAGTGAGCATGAATATGCTTGGAGCCTACTTGAAGAACCTCCATTTGACAATGCTATTGGTTGTATGTAATAGTCATTTCAGTAACTAAAGAGATTGAGATAATGGCCTATAAAGGATGGTACACAACCATTAGCAATGTGTTCCATGAGAGAAGGAATGCTATGACATCACTATTGAGTGGCTGCAAGAATAGTTAAGGGTAATACACAAAGACTTGCATTGAGCTGCAACTTCTGTCAGATAAATAGCCTGAAATAATGAGTGTGTGGTGTGAGCACCAGAGAGGGCTCCAGGAATGCTGCCACCAGAGTTGTAATTCTAGCTAGCCCAAGCTTTTCAAGGCTTCCAACCGACCCAAGTCACAGAGTTTTAAATCTGATCTTAAAAGTTAGGGACTGACATGGCAAGACTACAACTCAAAAGGGGAACATGCTCAGGCTGGGCATTATATACAGAACCAGTCTGGGCATGTGCAATGAATGGTCATATGATACAGGAAAGGGAATGATGTAACGAAGGTGTGGGTTAGATAGAATGTGTGCAATTAACTAGACAGAAATAATATAATAAAGGCATGCTAATAATACAATTGACAATGTTCATAGCTTGATGTTGTAGGTGTGTCCATGGGTGTGGCTTGTGTTAATGTGGGAGGTTCTACTACAGAGTGCCTCTAATCTCCTAAAACCTGACATGGTTCCAAATTCTGAAATACCTTAGTCAGAGTCATAAGAAATGTCTAGTTAGTAGCTAGTTATCCATTAGTCCTTGTCAGCAATTCAGCTTGCAATCAGGACATTTTTGTGCTCTGTCAAAAAATAATTATTTATGGATTCAAAGAATTAAATAAGACAAACAATAACACATAATGCTGCTGCAACATGATTATTGCATACAATATGACCATTACTTTTTTTTTGTCATCATCTTGTACTGTAATTATACATAGGAGTTAGTGTAAGGAAGATATTTAATTTTATAAAATTGAAAGTTAAATAAGGATATATAGACCCTGTACCAACTGCTAGCCTAGTAGTTCAGTGAAAGGTTGCACTACACCCACACTAGGTGTATTTATTTTATTGTATTGTGATGATCAAATAGTTTGGCAGGGTTGATAGTCAAGCTAAGCTATTGAAATGTCTTGCATGCCCACACTTGACCATATTATGTAGCTAGCTACATACTTGAAATAAACACACTCCTAAAATGACTCAATTAGATAAAGAGAGGAAAGATAAATGTTTAATTGAAATACATAAAATCTCTAACAACAACATCAGAAGCGAATTGGCAAATTTTATTGTTTAAAAAAAAACAACAATTTACCAATATACATTAACGATACCAGAAATTTTCACAACTACTTAGCTAGTTTAGTTCATCTGCAGACACAAGTAATAGAGTTTCAATCGGCAATTACTAACCTCATATACAATTATACATCGAGGATGAGTACAAACAGTTCTGGAAAATGTTACTACGCTATCTGCATAAGGGCCTGTACAACAGCACCATATATTATAGTCCGGCATCCTTTCGATTAGTTCGAGACGTTTCATATTTTTTATCTGGGTACACATCAAACAGCAACATGGCTCTATGATTATAAGAACTTTTTGCATAGTCATTAACCTTTGAAGATTTGGGTATAGAAGCCTGGACCAAATCGTTGAGTTTCTTCACAGTTCTCTAGTGCTTTTAATATTACAGCATAGCTTGGTGCCATGATAGTATTCCTCCCTTCCACTACGAAACCAGCAAACAAATTGATGCCATCTGTTGTGAACAACAAAGACTGCTGTTACCTCTCCAACCCTTCCTTTAGTCCATGCTCTTTCAAACTTGGCTGTAATTACATCTGTTTGGTCTGGTGTAGCCATTTTAATGTATGCATAATGCAAGCAAAACCAATTACAACCTGGTGCAGTTTTCCTATTATTTTTAAAGCATATTGCAATGTTAATACAACTGCAAGTGATTGGGACTAATAAAAAAGGAATGCTGGTGGAAATATAAAAATCTAGAGACGAGGACTGCATTGTATTTCTATGGGAATAGATTCTAATGAATTCTTATCAAATGAGTTGGACTCATAGAAAGAAGGACATAGTGAGTATGGAGCAAAGGCACTCCTACAGAACACAATTGGTCTCTTTACTAAACGTTGATGCAGAACAGTATCTAGTGACTTTTTCAAAAAGAACCTTAGGTTCTAAGGCTAATGCAGGTGTGATGACTTTTGTCAGGAATTACAGAGAAGTTTAATACCATAAATTCTCGGCCATAGGAGTGTAGTGGTGAACTAACGAAAAAGAATACGAGTGACCAGATTAAGTGCTACAGAGAGAGGAGAGAGAGAAAGAGAGACATGTGATATAAGAGGTGACAAATAAGACAATAATGTTTTCTTAAGAGATGGTAAATGAGACATTTGTGGGTTTCTCCCATAAGGGACCTCGCAGGCCGGAGAGGCCACATGGGGAAAAGCTAGTAAAGGGACACTGTATAGTCATTGTAATCATTGTACCCAACTTTCAGATTCAAATGTTTGCAATTGGCATTAGAAAATGGTACCAGGTAGGTATTACTATGAGAAAAAAAACTGTATTCATCACTTAAGAGATATTAATTCACACCATATGGAAGTAAATTTCAAGTAAAATACCAATTAATGACACTGTGCATAGTATGGCCTCATGTACTAACAAAACATTAAGGTCTCTATAGGTATGAAAGTACATAGCTATAGAGTTTATAAAATGAAAGTAGCAACATGGGAACCTCCTCCTTAGGAATATCCATTTGCTCTATCTTTCTTTGTCAGACTATTCCACTACTTTTGCTCTTTTGCTGAGTAGCAGACTACTGCACACCACTTCACAGCTTTACAATATATCTTCAGTGAGATATTGGCTTCGAAGTATTGGTCTAGCCTTTCCATGTAGTGGCCAATCATCAGAATTTGGATTGAATTGGCAGTCTTCCTAGAAGTGCATTCATTGGGAACAATTGTGTCATCCATCACCACCAATAATGTAGTATCTGTTTTCTCAGTAACTATTTCACATTCATCTCAAATTTCATTCAAGATCACAAGAATCATAATCATTCAGTCATTCTCGGCTGAAATAATTGTAATAATAGGAAATTTGTCTCTTCTTAACAGTCAAAACACCTACACAAAGTACTTCAAAGTAATGGTTATGTCAACGCAACTTAGGGCAACCATTAGGGCAGGCTCTAAAGAGTTACTTTCTAAAGATCACACAAATACTGAGCAAGAGAAAGGTTTGATTCTTACTATTCCGTACATAGCAGGATTGAGTGAGAGCATTCAGAGAGTGTGTAGAGACTTTGACATCAAAACAGCATTTTAAGTCGGGTAAGACAATAAGATCACATCTTATTAAAGTCAAAAATACTATATCTAGTACCACAGAGTCACCCATAGTGTACAGTACACCTTGCAGTTGTGGTAAAGTATACATATGGTGAAACAACTAGAAGGCTTGAGCAGAGAATAAAAGAACATCAGGATGCTTGTAAGAGAGGTGATGAGAAGGTTTCAGCCATTGCTGAACATGCTTGGCAGCAGCATCACCCCATTAAATGGGAAGAGGTAAGAGTTGTAGACAGAGCCAGTAAGAATCGTGGAGCTCTACACATACAGATGACACCTGACAACAAATTTAATAGAGACATAAGTTTAGAGCTTCCAGGATGCTGGCTGTCCATGCTGCGTGCAAATCACCCTCCAGGATATAATAAACAGTAAGCATGCCCTCCAGAAATCTTGCTGTTTGCTTTGTGTTATTTTATCACCACGGAGAGTTTGACCTCAGTTGACCCCTGAGGAGGACTTCGGCAAGAAGTCGAAACGTCAGGTTAAGTTATAATAAAAAAATATTGGCTGTTAAGAAGAGAAAAATTCCTATTAATCATAATCATGTACAATAGTACACAGTTGATAAGAAAGGATGTGGTTATACCTAGTACATAGGCTTTTTTATTACTATGTATATAACTTCCTAGCTACATTCTAAAAATACATTAGTGAAATGTAGCTATAGTTATAATAAACTATATTTAAAACACTGCCCATTATAATTAGCAAATTATTTTGGGTATTATAAATTTTACAATTATGTATATTTAAAAATTCACACATTTTATTTAATCCATTTGGCACAAAAATAAATGTAGAATGAAGAAAAAAATTAATAACGAGTCGTTTCCAGCTAATAGCTATATAAGTTATTTATATACAATTATATATCGAGGATGAATATCATTAGACCTGGACGGCTGCACTACAATTTCTTCATAATTAAGAACTCCTCCAACAGTACCATATATGGTTTGAAATCTTCGTGGGGGGCCATTAATATTTGTATTATTTTGAGACAATTTATATTTTCTACCTGGGTACACATCACACAGCAACATGGCAGTATATGAGCCTTTAGCATAGTCATTAGCCTTTGAAGAGTTGGGTGCAAGATAGAAGCCTGGACCGTATCGCTGAAATGAGTCACTTCGGATTTTATTCTTATCAAAGCCACGCCTGGCAATACCACATATGCCACAGCTTTCATTCCTGCACAGTTTTCTAGTTCTTTTAATATTACAGCATAGCTTGGTGCCATGATAGTATTCTTCCCTTCCACTACGAAACCAGCAAACAAATTGATGCCATCCGTTGTGAACAACAAAGACTGCTGTTACCTCTCTAACCCTTCCTTTAGTCCATGCTCTTTTAAACTTGGCTGTAATTGCATCTGTTTGGTCTGGTGTAGCCATTTTAATGTATGAATAATGCAAGGAAGGACAATTATCGCGTGGTACAATTATTTTGATACATAAACAACAGCAGCAAGTGATAGGGACTACAAGTAAAGAAAGGAATATTATTGAACAAGGAATAATCCATTGACGACTAACACATTGTATCTCTATTGGAATAGATTCTAATGAAATCTCATCAAATGAGTTAGACTCAATAGAAAGAAGAATATGGTCAGTATGAAGCAAAGACACACCTTCAAAACAATTGGCCTCATTACCAATTGTTGATGCAGAGCAGCTGCTAGTGATGGTATTATTTTCCAGGCTATACTGTGTAAGATATAAGGTCATTATAACTCTCAAGTAAAGCTGTGGATTGTATCCACGTGTGTTGGTGAAAAATATGATGTAGTAGAAGTTATCTTCAGTGACTGAGAACTGATGATAGGACGAATTGCTAGAAGTACAGTTATAATAAATCTCAAATTCAGGTAAAACTTTAATGTCACTTTGTCTGTGTCCACCATTATATCCATTGATACCCTTGGCTATGTATACATAAGTGTTAGGCGTAATGGCATAATCATCAACAAAACAAGCCTTGATGAAGATTTTGGAGTTATTATTCAAATAAAATAAATAGTAATGCCTGACTTCTGTCACTATTTCTTCTGAAATGTGAAGTGGCTGCTGAAAATAAGTATTTGGCTTGGCAGAGAGCTGGTAAAGGGACACTGTACAGTAATCGTAACACCCACACGTTATAATCAAGTTTTTGCAATAGACATTAGAAAATGGTACCAGCTGGGTATTATTAGGAAGAAAATTGTATTTATAGCTTAAGTGATTATAGTGACTCAAACCAGGATAGCAAACTCCTATTATAATACTACTTAATGTCAATATGCACCAGCTTGGCATCATCGACACACAACATCTGAATGTTTTTAAAGGAAAGACGGTAATAATACAGCATAAATGGAAGTAGCAACTTGCCACTAGTGTCAGCAGCACAGATGATAACAGATAAACCCAGACGCGAGGCTCACAAATGGTTTCCAATGGCACTTCATCAAATTTTCCTATATTTGTAGAAGGCCAATATGGTTTTATACTCAAGAGAGCATACCTAGTTGTAGAGAAGGGGAGATCGATGGAACATGTAGAGCCGTAATCAAAAGAATATATGCTACAAGAACTGATTGAAGTGCTGTCATAAAGACTATAACTGGCAAGAAAGAGTGTTATGTTCACAAACAGATCACATGGAATGGTATCAAAAGTATCCGTACTGAAAAAGTAGTAACCTTCATCATCAAAAAAATATGAGTACGGTGACAAATCATCTCCACAGCTGTACAGAGAAAAACTTTTCACTACAGATGTGCTACCATTATTGAACTTTTTATTTATATAAATAGAGCAGTAGGAATTTTCACGGTTACAAGCATTAATAGTGACATTTGATCCAAAATGAATATAATATACTCTTTTTTTGCTAAGATGTTTCATAGATCTAATATACATAATGTTGTGATCAAATAGGTAAGGATCACTATCGAGTAAGTTTAAAGATATGGAGTAATCAAGTATGCCACTATATTTAGTCTTTACCTTCAAACTCTGACAAAAATACTTGGAGTAAGGAATTAATCGTTTTTCATTTGGAATGTAATAATGTCCAGAGTTTGTGAAAGATTTTCCTTTGGTTTGGTTTAGGACAACCATAACAACAATGATCATCAAAACTGATATCACAAAATGAAGAATTATCACACACCATCTGCATTTGTTATCACAAAGACCACTTGTTTGAGATCTGCAAAATTAATAAAATCAAATGTTAGATGGATTTTGAGCACAAAGCTAATGTCCAGAGTGCTATACAACTGATCATTAGTGTACTATTTTTGGACTGCTACTACAACTAATTATACTATTTTAATCTTCTATGAATTCCTCTTTCCCCAACTGATGATATGAAAATGTATTACTGAAACTCAAACCTTTACTATGTACAAAGTAGTAAAATGGTCTGGCCAATTGATGTGAGAGTAGCTCTATCAGTCCCTGGATCCATGATGCATACTTCAGCCAACCCAAGAGCATGGGCATATTTAAGCTTATTCTTGTGTTGAAATATGACTGTTACTTATGTAAGACAATACAATCTATTGGTCAGGCAATAACATTTACTGCATTAACAGTTTAAAAAAATCATAGGTTCCTACAATTGAGTTTTTGTGTGCACAAGGAATTGCAAATTAAGATGAAAGCTGTTGGAAGTAGATATAGTGAGGCTACTATAGTGACAAACTACCCTTGCAAGTTAGTGGTTTCTCTAAAGCTTTTTTATCTGATCATTAGAACCCGTTGCTATATTGTTACTAGGTGTACTAACTTGGTAAGTGTGCACTATTTTTTGCCTTTAGGTATATAAACTGTGCATACTAACCACCCTTGGGGTATTGCTATTTTTGAGTTTTAGTTTAATAGAATAGGCTGGATAAAGCTGTGTGAGGCCTGGATATGATGTGTGAGGCCTGGATATGATATGTGAGGGTCTACTACCTTCTCATATCCGACCTACACGGACCAGCCCTAGTTCGGACAACTCTCCTGCTGCCCTCATACCCCAGGAATTTACCATAGCTAGCTGCTTAACTGTTTACCACAGAGCAGAGCAACCCAGGTTAGAGTTAGATCTGGAGATAACAGCTGGCAGCTACACTGCTAAAGTAAACCTGCCAGGTGTGCTTCAATTGAATTGTAATTGAATTTAAATTTCCGGAAATTCGCTGGAAAATGCTGATAAACCAAGTTGCTATTGGAAACTGGGCCGGCTTTGGGTAAACAGGGTTCTAAAATAGTTAGAGCATGCTCAGGTACTGGTGGATTTAGTGCACAAAGCCCTCGGGCAAGGCCTTCAGTGCACTAAATCCACCAGTACCTAAGTGCATATGCTCTAACTATTACTTAGTCACCCAGCAATATTACTGGATCTAATTATCCTTATCTCGACTCAAAAAATCAAAACATTTCCTTAGTCAACCAATCCATTGTCCAGCTTTTAGTCTGCTTAAATCACTGGCTATGCGATAGTCAAACACTCAGTGTGGTCTGCTACACTTCAAATATTGTTTTTTTATTATTATTCAAAGGTAGGGAATGCTAGAAGAGGACTGTGTAGCCAAATATACTATAGCTTTTGTAACTTGATCAGAATAATACATAGCTAATCTTATTCGACCATAAAATTACTTTTTTTTTTAAATAAAATGAAGTGCGCCCTTAAATAGAGATACTAGATTAATGAATTTCACTTACTTAAATTTTATTGTATCCATATAGCTAGCATGACTAAATTCTAATTGCAATGAATCAATAAGGGTGCAAACCCTCAGTGTTAGTATAATCTAGCTAGCTATTACAAAGACCCCAAATAGTATTCTTTAGTAGTAGCTAGTATCAATAGGAATATGCCAATGTGTACCTCATGCAAGTTGATATGTAAAACTTCAGTAAGTAGATGTAGATATGCAAGTCGTGCAATGAAACATAAAATGTTTATGTTGTCTTAAGCGACACTCACCTCACCAGTAATTTTCCAAGCACTCTGGTAAACCGCTGAGAAATAGTGTAATGTAAAACTGCCACGGGAAGAAAAGAATTGATTTGCTCACGTGAGTATGGCGAGACTATAAAGGGCGTTGCCAACAATTGCTTACGATTGTACGGCCTAAAATAAACTAGCTTTTTCTGAAAAAATAGTCGAAACTAAAACTTCTGTGACATTAAAGTGACCCACAATGTCCACTGTAACATTGTGATGCTTGTTTCAATCTTTGGGAGGCTGCTATCTTCAAGATCCACTTGTATTGTGTGACAGAATGATTGACTGACTGACTGACTGACTGACAGACAAACTAAGTGCTATAACCCTCACGCGCATGCATGCTAAGAGCTAACAAATGAAATAATTGCAGTAGCTATTTCACCTTAGTGTGTTAGTTAGATAAAGTGCAAATTCCCTACTGTGGTTTAGTGGCAGTGAATATAAAAATCAGAAACAGCTAATCATACAGGCAACTACATACATAGTTTTGGTTTCCAGGGTCACACCAAGAGAGGTCACCTTGATATATTATATGTACATGCTTTTTCTACACTTACTACATTTGTGGTTGGAGTAAGGAGGTTGCTATGGAAACCACACATCACCCGCCACAGAGTTAACCCAGCAGTCATATTACCTCAAACTATCTGTAACCAGATTCACCTCTCATTGAATGCTGCAGTGTAGTGTGATGTCTTTGATTGTACAGCCCTTAGCAAGTACTGGGAGACTATAATCAATACAGACCACAATGCCAATATTAATTATCCTTTTTATTCAGTGATCCATAATTCAATCGAATATTTCACAACACTGCAATCACGAGTTTGCTTTGAAGTTGTCTGCCATATTCAATAGGTAAAATCCTCTAACTCTATTGAACACACCCTTATGATGCATTTGAGCTCACAATTTAATTATACAATTTTATTCATGCTTCTATGAATTCCTCTTTCCCCACTAATGATATGAGAGTTGCCAACTTTTCAAATCGTAGTTCAGGGATACTAAACCATATCCCAGACCACACATTAATTACAAAGAATCAATAATAACGTGATATTTTAAAAGCATACCACAGGGGTTCGGGGGTGGGGGGGGGGTTTTGGTCGAACCCCCCTTTTGAGTGACCGGAAGTAAATTATTTAGCCACACCTTACATTTAACTTATGGTATGTCGACTTGTGGTCGATCGTGTCTAAATCGCAATGGAATATTCTGCTATTTATCTATATATATCCCCGGATATACTTCATACTCTATATGTGGACGGCCTAGTCTGATTCTAAGCTTTCAAATAAACATTGAGCTCCTTGACTACAAAACATCGCTCTTGTTATGGCACTGATAAAGCAAGCTACGCTACAACTATTCTTTTTATGGTGTGCCGTAATGTACTTATTTAGATAGCTTATAGTACGAAAGGCCTATTAATGGTTCACTGTTTGTGTACAACTCACGGTAGTAGTTAGAAGCCTGGTTACACGAGAACGATATAGCGTTAGCAGTTTACCGCTTATTGCTGATAGTCAGCAGTGTTCAATGAATTTATTAATAGAACATAGAACGTCAGACAAATTAATAGTTTTGGCATATTTCCCCCCATTTTTTTCGCTTTTTAAAGAATAAACGAAGAAAACAAAAGTAAGTGTTGCTTTCTTGCGTTTCTATGAAATCCGAACCCCCCTGTGCAAATTCCTGGCTACAGGCCTGCTACATATAGTAGGTTGTAATACTGTAACCAATTTACATTTCCTGATCATGTATGGTTACACATCACTTACACTTATAGCCTGTAAGATATGTCAAAAAGATGTTCACTTTTGGCAGAAAGCATGAAAATGAGTACTACACAGGGTTTTTTGAGGGTGCTGGTTACTGCTCTACTATTAGCAGTCTTCTATAATTGTAGAAAGAAGTACAAACTCAAGATTTCATTATATTTACTGTACTATGGCATAATTATGAAGCATATTATAATATTCAATGGTCACCTCCCCTGGCATTGTCCATGAATAATGCTAATTAATGCACACAAATATGAATATGAACATAAATATGAATGTGTGTACACATGTATAATGATTTACAGTGAAACTATATAGCAGTAAGTCAAGCCTTATATACATGTATGTATATTCATTGACTGTTCTTTTGTCTTTCATAGTCTATATTCTACCATCCTTTTTAAAAACTTGCATATAATATTTCAATGAGGAAATGTCCCGAAGCGATGTTAGCTTTTTCAACATGCTTTTATTAACTACAACTGAATGACAGTTTCAAAATCCATACAGGAAAAGTTACTGATTTTGCTTGTGCAATCTATGTTTTCTTTACAAAAGGTTCTATATTTCTGTCAAGCACAAGTATTCTAAGATATAGTTATGTCTCATGGTGTGTAAACATAGTACGCGGCAGCATTTCCTTGTTGTTGCTTAGCAACACTGTGTTGTTAGCTTGACATGCTGAAACTATATGGCACAGTTTAGTTAGAGCAGCTAAAATCCACCAGCAAATATCTGTAATGTTTAATAACTAATATTAGAGTGGGACAATTAACAATAATAGCAATAATAGTAATAATAATAATAATAATAATAATAATAATTAATAATAATAATAATAATAATTACAATACTAATAATAATAATAATAATAATAACAACAACAATAATACTACTAACAATAACAACAACAATAATAGTAATAGTAGTAGTAGTAATAATAGTAATAGTAATAACGACAAGAGTAATAATAACAATGATAACAATAATAATAATAACAACAATAACAACAAAAACAGCAGCAGCAGCGTAGTAGTAGTAGTAGTAGTAACAACAACAACAACAATAATAATAATAACAATAATAATAATAACAATAATAATAATAACAATAATAATAATAGCAATAGTAATAATAGCAATAATAATAATAATAATAATAATAATAATAATAATAATAATACCCACCCCACAGTGACACTTGACATATTGTAATGTAGTAGCATAAGGTATTGCTCAACTTCACTATTTGATTAAAGTTAAAAAAAACTTTCCCTCTCCTGCTCTCCTTTTTCCTAATCTATCTCAGCTTATTCTCCCCCTCTTCACCATCTTTAGCTGTTAGAGAGTATGTTCTTCTTTTTCTATCTCTCCTGCTTCTGATTTTCTCAAGCATGATTGTTGATTTAATATTTACTTCATGTTCGAAACTTTCCTTCAGCTAATAATGATGCTTTACCAACTGTTTGAGTTTATGCATATACATACCATCATCGTCATTTGACAATCATATTATTAGTATTAAATAATATCAATAATAATAATAAATCGTAATCATAATCACAATCATAATCATAATAAAATAATAGTAATCATGATAATAATGATAACTAATTATAATAACCAATAATAAGTAATAAATATATTATGTTATACTTTGAATACTGCAAAATATCACGAGTCTGTTGGATGTATTGGGACGAGTGCCGCAGGCACGAGTGCCAATACCCCGATCAGACGAGTGATATTTCACGTATTCAAGTATAACATATTTATCATGTACGCATGCGCAAACTTAATCTTAGCATATTTATTGTCTTTTTTTTTTTTTTTTTTTTTTACCAGTTGTATAGCTGGAAAAAAAAATCTTAGCACACAACAATTTTTCTAGAGCTAAACCAGTAAGCTAATGTTGTTATGGCTGAAGAGATTTTATTACAGGATTTTTTTGATGACGAAGTTCTTGAAATAATTGAGAAACAATCTGAATATCTACAGAAACTCCCTATAGAACCAACTGTTGCTAATTTAGTCTATATACTAACGGACAAACGGAGGAAACTAAGCACGTAGAAGAAGCATCTTCTTCTGTGTGTTTGGACGATGAAGAGTTGGAAATGTTTGTGGACCAGCAAAAAAATTGTAACACAAAGAAGAAAACAATTCCGACTTGAGGAAGTAATACGGCTGGTGTGAATCTGTTGGTGAGTGTAGAAAAATAGGAAAATTTCCACCTACTCAATTAGACAGATTATTAGGACATTTCTTTTGCAAAGTAAGGAAGAGTGATGACTCATTGTATGAACCTGACACTCTCACTTCTTTTCAAAGAAGTTTGGATCGTCACTTGACCCAAGAATTACGAAAGCCTTATAGCATCATCCCTGACACTCGTTTTTCATCCTCTCGAGAAAAGTTGAAAGCAGCTCGTAAAATGCTTTAAAAATAGGGAAAGGAAATAAGAACAATGCTGCTGAATCATTGGAAATGGATGACATTGACTCAATGTGGACCAGTGGATCTTTGGGGACTCCAGTGGTTCCTGCTGTATTCTTTTGTATATATGTCTTAAAAAAGGAATAAACATTTGAACAATCTGCAAAGGAACTGCAGTAAGTTAATGTGCGAGGATATGATGCTTGTTTTTGAAGTAATTTTGTTGCTAATGGTTCAAATATCTTTTCAATTCCATCAGATTCGACAACAACATACATGATATTATCTTTGCAAGGAGATATATTTAGTAGAGCAGCTTAGCAGTTTTTTTGTGCACTTTATGATAAAAGTACGAAACTTTGTACGTAGTGTCTACACACCGTAAAGGTGATTTTAAGATCGGGACCCACCTGGGGTTTGACCTCTGGTGACCTTTATAGGTGAAATTAACCAAAATAAACTGCAATATTTTGGTTCACTTTTTTTTACTTATAATTACTGCACCATGTTTGGTATCAGAGCAAAGCTGATGCTCTAACGAATAAAATGAGACTAAAATTATGTTCATATCTCACTCTGTTCCAAAGTTACAACTAGTTTAAATTAGGAGTTCATTTACCTCAATCAATGAACTTGTTAATTAGCCTCAGGTATCTGCTACATGCAAGCACATGCAAGAATCTACAAGCATGAGCATGAATTTACATGCATATGGTGAAGTTCTTGTAACCACATGTTAGAAATCTGAAAAGAGCCCAGGCCACACTGGAAAAATTCTGTGAAGGTAAGTTGTTAGTCTGACTTTTCTAGGAAAGAGAACTAATGGCTTGTGTTACAAGGTGAATTGGTATCTTGTCTCTAGCGTTACAGTTGCTCCACGTTTGCTAGCAATGGCAAAACGTCACATGCTTGTAGATGCTTGCTCATCTGCATCAAAACGTGCTGCCATTACCAATTGGAAGCTTTGCATACTTTGTCAAGAAGACACTGGGACAGCTTTGCAGTGTCCGTATGCAGCTAAAGGCAAGCCTGGTGTTGGCTACAAAACGTTAGCAGATCATCTCACTAGATTCAACGAACTTGGGCATATGCCAATCAACGTGGACATCACACAACTCAATGATGGGGATGGCATGGAGGCAACCTTGATGAGGCATCATGCATCCTGGCATAAGACATGTCGGCTGAAATTTAGCCAAATGAAACTGGAAAGATTAGAAAAAAAATCACGAGAGGTTGGCACATCATCTTCAGTGCACACACGTTCAAAACAAAGCACAGCTGATATTACAAAAAACCAATGCTTCTTTTGTGGTGAGAAAGCTGGATCTGAAGGTCTCCATAATGCCTGCACATATGACATTGATGAGAAGGTCCGAAACTGTGCATTGGAAGTTGAGGACACTGCTCTACTAGCAAAACTGGTACCTGGGGACATGATTTCTCTTGAAGCCAAATACCATCACAGATGCCTTACAAGTCTTTACAACAGAGCAAGAACATCAAAAATTGCAGCTACCAAAAAAGACAGTGATGATAATCTCCACGGTATTGCATTCGCAGAGCTGACAACCTTCATGGAAGAATTCAGGAAAGAAGGTGTTGCTCCTGTCTTTAAATTGTCTAATCTGGCAGACATGTACAAAAATCGTTTGGGGCAGCTTGGTGCGTTTACTAGTAGCCGAGTGCACAGTTCAAGATTGAAAATCAGATTGATGTCGAGATTTCCAGATCTTCGAGCACATACACAGGGCAAGCACGTGGTCCTCACTTTTAATATTGATGTTTGTAGAGCTCTCGAGAAGGCATGTGACAATGATGATGATGCAATGCACTTGGCACGGGCAGCTCAAGTTGTGCGTAGAGACATTTTTGACAGAAAGTTTGCATTTGATGGGTCCTTCTAGCAAACATCTGAATATGATGCTGTACCACCCTCTTTGATGTCCCTGGTTAACATGATTCTTGATGGTCCCAGTATCAAGCATCAATCGCAGGTTGATACAGCCAGCACAAGAGCAGCTCTCTCAATTTCCCAGCTACTGATATTTAACACTATCAAGAATGCTCGGGACGGCAACTGTGGAACGGTTTGTTGTGCTACTCTATGACCGAACTAGCGATATTTTGAATGTCAACGACAGCAGAAAACATCTGTTTATCCAGAAAGCCAGGAGTCTGGAAAACTTTCCACCAACTCAAGAGGCACTCAAGCAGCACACAAGGCGAGCAATCTACCAGGCATACTGCTGGAACAGAGCCTTGCTTGCTCAGCAGGAGCTTCCCAACCCAGCAGACTGAGGGTGGAAAAAGGAGAACTCCACGGGTTGGGAACCGCGGTGGACCACCCTTTCAGAGGCATCACAAGCATGCTACGAGCTTATACACTGTGGGTGCAAGAAAGGGTGTACTCGATGGTGTAAATGTGTAAACGCTTCATTAAAGTGTACTGCTCTCTGTCACTGTGGTGGAGAATGCTAACAGTTCTTGTTTAGTTGTTGTTTGCAATTCTTTTCCATGATCATGTCAATATTACAAATTGCTGATTTCTCACTTCAAGTAACTTATATATTTACAACTTTGGATAAGGTATTGACTAATTTCAAGTCTCACTTTGTTACATAAAACGTCGTCTTTGTTTTGATACCAAACAAGTAATGCTTACCTTTGATCAACATGGTATAAAACTTGAAATTCGTGTTTTTTTCAAAGTTAACCCTCTCTTTCCTGAATTGTTTTGACGCGCGGGGAAAAATCTAATTTTCTACCGCGGAATAGAGCATTGCCGTTTTATTTTTTTAACTCGATGCTGGCTGGGAAAACCCCATAGCAACCATATATCACTAAATAGACCAAGAGTTTGGGATTCCCCTCATTTTTTGATTGAGAAAATTGAATAATATTTAAGCCATCTACTAATATTTCAAAAAAAAATTTTTTTCCCCCCCAAAAAATCCACTTTTCCCATCAATAAAAAAATAAAATAAAATAGAAATAATATTGTTTGATGCATTATATACCAATATTATATTAGTTCAACAATAAAATATGTTGTTTGTTGTGTGTGGTGCTGATTGTGATCATGTAGGAGACATCTATGAGTGTCCACAGGGAACGTATGCCATCGGACGTCGAGCTCCACTACAAAACAATTTCATATACACAAAAACACAAACAACAAAGATATTTGTAATACAAACAACAAATTATTCATGATTCTATATAATTGCAACTTCATGATGTATTGTATGCGGTTTCATACAGGATTTTTGTTTGGGATGGGGCTCCGAGTGTACTTCGCCACACCCATTTTTTGGAACCTACACTACTTTGATGCACATCTTTGCATACGAGTCTATATTTCACACTGATGATCAGTGTTCGGTCCTATGCACTAAAGGCTCAGTTATGATAGGAACATAATGGGATACAATATCAGACTAAAAATAAATGCTTCCTAAATGTTCATTTCTATTCAACTCCCAAAATTCTAGGGGGGAACCCAGCGCTAGCCTCCCACTGTATGAACACCTGCTATGTATACTCCACACTGTACATGAGAGAAACATGTATTGAGAAAGTGTACTTTGAAAATGAAAAGCAGTACAAGCACACACGTGGAATTCAACTTACCCGGCATGGATGGTGTCACAGACTGAATGATCCCTCCCATAGGATCCGAAACCTCCATACAATACAAAAAAAACACAAGACAACAATGACATTTGTAACATAACAGCTGGCCTCGCTGAATTGAGCCCCCCCTCCCCCGTCATTACTTTTCACTGACATTCTTGTACCATAACCCCCCCTCCCCCATCATTACTTTTCACTGACATTCTTGTACCATAACCCCCCCCTCCCCCGTCATTACTTTTCACTGACATTCTTGTACCATAAACCCCCCCCAGCCCTAGCTGGACACCCAAATATCAGTAAGTTGAAAAAATGAAATTCAACTTACCAGGCATGGATGATGTCACAGACCGAAAAAGACCACCGAGTTCGTTCTCTCTCAGGTTGGATCCGGAAACGCCACATACTGTTTGTTCATGGTTGCTCTCTCTCTCTTTCCACAAATGCACGCACACACATACACACACACACACACACACAAGAAAAAAGAAGCTACAGGTGAATACAGATCATAAAAATAAATGTATATTTTATTATACATAAATTGACTGGTGTACACACACACACACATGAAATTCAACTTACATGGGCATAGTAGTCACGATCCAAAAAGATCCAGAGTTCCCTCCCAGGTTGTATACGGAAGTGCCACATACTGTTTGTCCACGGATGCTCTCTCTCATTCCACAAATGCACACATACACACACACACACACTAGAAAAAAGAAGATACAGGTGAATACAGATCATAAAAATAAATGTATAATATAAATTGACTGGTGTTGTACACACACACACATACATGAAATTCAACTTACATGGGCATAGTAGCCCCGATTAGAAAAGACCCCACCCCCCCCCCACCCCCGAGTTCGTTCCCTCCCCGGTTAGATCTGGAAGTGCCAGAATAACATTTCAACTCCACGCACACACATATACATCGAGTGTGAAGCTCCACTACAACACCACAAAAACACAGACAACGACAACGACAATAACAATACATATTACAACTTTTGGGATGTTCAGGGAGGGGGAGGGGGGGGGGGGAGCAGCCACAAATATCAAAGTCTGTGGTCCTTCACACAAAAGATTATGGAATATCAATGGGTGTGTTGTCATCTTCTCTCCCCCTACCTCATCCACCCGACTCTTGTTCTTCGATTCCCGCCTTCTCCGACCGCGAGGACGTCCAGAACTCGGAGCAGGAGGAGCCACTTCCTCTTCTTCATCACTGGAACCTGCTGCCTATTCGTGTTTCATCATTGGAAGACTCAGGTCCGGTATCCTCTCCTTCATCACTGGAAGACTCTGCTCCTGTCGACTCATCTGGGTAATCGGGTCGGTGACTGCATTCACATCTGGTCCTAGTAGTATATGTGGTAAAAACTTTTTTTAATTTTTTTGAAAATTTGAATTTGTTCAAAAAACCACAAGCCACTTTCAAATCTCAAAACTCAATAAAAAATATATATATTATAGCTAAACAGCTTACTCTATCTCAATATAGCTATAAATAAGTCCTTTCCACAACAGAAGCTTGCTATTTTTCAAGAGAAAGACAAGAGAAAGACAAGCTTACCTCGATCATCTTCTTGACTCCCATTTTCAGTATCAGAGTTGACGGGGTCTGGTCCACCAACCCTGATACAGGGCCTCCTATAGCCCTAGATGTCGTCTCCCTTCTCTCCGCTTGATCCTGAGTCGCTAGAGTCAGCATCTAGCAAGTCTAACACTTGCACCGCATTGTAACTTGTAGACGCCATCTTCCAAAAAATGACTTTGAAAAAAAAATTTTTTTGCATAGTTACCGGGGTCACACGACACGCTCACTTTTTTCCTATGATGTAATAAGCATTACCTAAGACTGTACGTAATAGGGAGGTCCCCAGTTGAACTGGCGATTTTATAAAAAATGGAGAAGACAGTAAGTCAAACCGCAAAGTCTTGGTCGGCAAAGAAGCGGTTGTTTCAATGTGTTATGGAAGGCTACTGAGCTCAAGCAATTTTTTGCTGCTTCTACAAAGCTCTGGAGATGACTGGATCCATAAATGAAGCTGCTGTGAAGAAGGTAACTTTTTTTAAAATTCGACGGAGAACCGATGTTTTTTTTTTTGCCGAGGAAGAAATATAAGCAACTGCTGTGAGGTACTGTCGAAGCAGTCCTGGCTGAAAGCTATTTTAGATGCTTCTCCAATGCATTGGGCACCTGTGTATGCAATCTGAACGTTCTAGCTATAAAGTAACTATTTTTAAAAATTCGGAGAAACCAACCGGTCTCACCCCGCTTTAAAGCGGGATCCGGAACGAAAGGGTTTTAATTGACCTTTTGAGGTCATCAAAGGTCAAATTGGGGGTCTTCTGTTTTTTGTACCAAATCATCATAGGAGTAATTGTAGTTCACAGCCAGATAAAATGGGGATTACGATTTGCACATTTCAACAGGACACTTTTGAAGAAACTTTTCAAAAATACGTAAGGGACACCGAGAGATATTGTTGGGGGTGTTCCACATTTTGGGTTTGAATTGGCGACTTGCATTTGTTTCACCTGAACGTGTCTTGGTATCTCTTTCTTTAAATTCAACATACTTGAAACCATCTGGTGTAGAGTGGATACAAAAATCACCATATGTAAGTTTATAATATAGTACAGTAGCTTAGCACCAAAATATGGGGTTTTTGTGCACTTCATGATAAAAGCATGAAATTTGGTATTATACTTCATACACACCCCAAAGATGATTTTCAGATCGGGACCCATGGGGAAGGATAGAATCAATACAATAATGAAAAGGATGGCTGCAAGTGCTGGATTGTCTGGGGGAAAAACAAATCATTCAGCTCGAAAAACAATGGTTACATGTCTTACCAAGAATAGTGTACCAGAAACACAGATAATCCAACTAACTGGGCATAAAAATCTACAAAGTCTAAATAGCTATAAAAAAGCATCATTACAACAGCAAAAGGAAATGTCTCATGTCTTGAGCTCATACAAAAAGCCTGAAACTAATCCATCTTCTTCATACCCTACAACACCATCGAGTGGTAATATGAACCAACAAGATTTAAGTGCTCAGTCCTACTTTGCTAGAGCAACCATCACCAATTGTACAATAAATATTGGTTTTCCTACAGCAACACAAACACTAAGTTTCACCACAATGTCCGCTGCACCTAATGACACACAACCACAAATGAAGTGATTTACAATTCATACATACCTATAGCAATAGACTGTATCAAATTAATGCATTATTATTAAGATTTAGCAAAAAACCTAAAAATATAAAATTAGCCTAAGGGTACGCAATAACACTTGTTAGAATGCCCAAGCAATATGGGAAAACATTGGGGGGTAGTTTCATTTGTATTATTAATCTCTATGGGAGTACTTGAGTTCAGTACATGATAATAATAAATATTAATAATAAATAGTAATGATAAATAATACTAACAACAATAATAATAACTAGCAACTTGCTTATGTATTTTAGTCACAAAATTACAGTCAGTACAGAAAACAAAATTTAAAATTACTAAAAAAAATGGTCAACAAAATATCAGTCAAAAAAAATCATTAATAAATAAAATGACATTTCAAAATGAATCAAACAAACTTATAAAAATTCAATAACAAAGTACCCAAAAAACGACTATCATGAAGGAGGCAGATACATGATGAGGTTACTAACAGCCAGGCATTGGTATGGGAGTCATTTGTAAAAATTTCGAAATACGAGTTATTGTACCCAACAGAATAGTCACCCATTTTGAAAGATGTAAAACGAACTCTATGACAGATTTTGAGACATAAAAAATAGTATTTCAAGACTCATTCTGCAGGAAAATGCAAATCAAGGACTATCAATTAACTCCTCTCAGGAAGAGACACACAAATTATGTCAAACATCAGAAACTACTGAGCATTATCACCAATTTGGTGATTTTATCAGGAACAGAATTTAGCTTTTGTTTACATTAAATGTCCCATGTGGCTAATTATTTAGCTACTATTATTATTTTATGGATTAGCAAATACCCCGCCACACTATGACACTATGTAACCTTTGCTTATTAGTCATTTTTTATTTTTATATCAGTCTGTACAATGTTTTTTTTCACTAACTTTTCTTAACCACATGCATGCATACACCATCATTGTCGTCATTTACAGCTTACATTATGATAGATGTTTGAGGAGCAGCTGTCCATAGTTACAAACTAACACAGCAATAAAATAAACAAAAAAATTGGCAATGTAAAAATATAAAGTATTAAAATGGACAAACTGTACCAAACAAAAGATTATTTGTTTCAGATTCAACTTGGTCTAAAAGGGTAAAGCTTCCGAAAGCTTAATATATAGCACTAGAGTAAGCCCTTGACTTCTAACCACACGAAAGTTTTGACACTTTGTATGATTTCTTAATCTATTTTCTTCAACTGGAAGGGGGAGGGGGAGGGGGGGTGGGGCTGGTAAACTAGCATTGACTCTTTGAACTTTGGCTATATACCAAAGTCTTTATTGGGACACATTTGTGAGGGGCTTGCTTCAACGACAACTTAACACTTTTCTTTTATTGATATGATAATATTAAAATTACGGATGGTCACACCCCACATGAGTTTTCAAGGTCAAAGTCCTTTTGTGCAAGCTGCCAGAGTGAAAACTTACGATGCATTGGCTCACAAATAAATAAAACATTGAATTCTGACAAAATCTTACGCTCCAAATGTCCCTTCTCTAGCTGCCATGATGAGATGACAAGGTTCACTGAAGCCAATCTAAGCAAGAAAATGACTGCACTCATCCTTTTTCTGTGCATGGCTTGTGTGAGATCTCAAAACTTTAGCAATGAAAATGACTGCTCATATAATGTGAACACATAAACTACAAATTTCTTCCAAGAGTGATCCATATTTAGTCCATATCTTCTACCGAGCAACTAAGATATGTAACTAGTATGAATTGTATTGACTACTTCTACTATCTCAGCTCACATGCGTGTGAGGGTTAGACCACTGCAGGGAAACTTTCTGTTTCTCACCCCCCTTTTTTATACAATTTCACTACAACCCCCATTAAACACAATACAAACGTAATATTTTCAAAATGAGTTTTTCTTTTTGGCCTTGAAAAAAATGCAGAATTATTGGTGTGTTGGAAAAGAGTGAAATACTAAAATGATACAAAAGTATGCTTTCTTGACAAAAGAAACATTTTCCAAAGAAGAATCCTCCTGTTTCCTTGCAGAACTGACACAGGAGGACTCACTTATGTACTAGCAGACTCGCTAAAGATCAGTTACTGTACTTGTACAGCACATGAGACTAGAAAGAGAAGATTTTGTGACCAATAATGTTTTCTCGCCCGCGTTTTGTAATTTCCCTGGATGAGAAACAGGAAATTTCCCTGCTGTGGCCTTATAGTAGCCTCATGGTCATTCGTTCATTCATTCACTGTGTCAACGGTGGGCGGACTTTTATATATTGAGAGAAGAAATCTCAGACTCAGACTAAGGACGGTTTAAATGTCCCTTTAAAATTTGCCATTTTTTTGACGGCTTAGGTTTTGAAGGGAAAAAATAGAGAATGGCAGACATTATGAATAGTGAGCATTGCTCGGGGCCTTGCCAAAATGATCGTTTACTTGCCATTCGGAAACAAGCGTGCATGCTCACGTGAGCGAACACTTTTGTCACCGCTCCCAGTTCCGGTGCTGATCTTTCCTGGATAGCTTGCATTAGGAAGGAAGTGTCTAATGTTGCTGTATCATCTGTAAGCATGCCAGCTTATGAAAGATGTTTTCTGTACCTTGCATGTCCGAAAGTCCAGACATTCCTGTGGTTGTGCACATTGAAAGTTGCTGATAATCCACATTAGTAATTTCCTCACTTGTTAAGACTAAAGCTGTTTGCACAACTAGGTCATAGCTAGCATAATTTCACTGCTAACTAGATATGTAGTAAGTTATTCATGAATAGAAAAAATTGATTATTGATATAGGCATAATATTTTAGAACTATATATTCAACAATAAGGACTTATTTTACATTTTTAACAAACTAACTGGCAGGTGAGGGTCTGTACTGTTAGTGCTCTAGTTTGCTCATGATCATTGTATTGTTCAAATGAAATAACTGTTCAAATCGCTAGGAGTGAAAATGTTTTTATCATTGTGTTGTTATTCAAGGTATCATAACATTTTTTCTGGCTTTTAAAATTAATGCCACTCCCACTCATTAGTCATCTGCTAAAGCTGCCTGAACTCAGCTCACATCATCAGTTTTATCCACTTGACACACTGTAGATGCTGGCACTTTCTGAAGTAATTGAGAATTAATAGATTAAAACACATCTGCACTAGATACTGGCATTGGAAATGTTCATTTCTTGCTCAAAGAGATGGCATTAATAATGTAGCTACACTAAGGAAATTTAAACAACTAATTACTAAATTTTCAGTTTATAAGCTAGATCTATTGGCTCATCAGTGACAGGATTGTAAGATTGACTAGTGATGCCACAGGCTGTTGATATTCCTAATTGGCTCTACAGTTCCATGCTACTGTTTTGCTTGCTTTCGTTTCCATGAGTGACAGTACGGACTTTCTTATTTATCCAACAACAAAACATTATCACCTAAATATGCCGCATTTCCATTCTGAAATATATTTGAATGACAGGATTGGCCACTGTGTTGGTAAGAGAAAAATTGAATAATACAGCATCAACTTCTACTGGAACTATAGACACATTTTCATCTCCAATTAGAGCGTAAAATACTGGAGGAAATATGTAAGAAATCCATGAAAATATGTTTACAATGAGCAAAGCTCCAAATGTACCCACCAAGCTACAGACTCTGCGATTGTAATCGCTTTACTCTTGATCAAAGAACTCATGGGTATCTACGTACCTATTCATTACTTTCCTGAAGTAGCCCCGAGTTAACAAGAACGTTCACAGAGTAGTGACTAGAATCATAATGAGAAGAAACACAGAGTACACTATAAAGACAAAAGTATGAGCACGACTGTCATGGAGGACGAAGGACAGGCAACCTCCAATTTTATATGACCAGTAATAGTCACCGAGACCAAAGATCGGAAAAAGACACCAAAAGAATGAGAGCATTAAAAGGCTAGGATTTAACATAAACTCAACTCAGGATATGTGTCCCTTTATACAGGTTGTAACCCGTTTTAGGCACTTTAGGTTAATCGTTGGCTCACATTTGCTTTCACATGAGGGAGTTCTGCTGTCTCTTTGAATTCAACACATTTGTAATCATCTGGTTTTCTGGGTGTATTACATGAGTTTGTACATCAGTGGGGATACATCAACCAAGGCTCAGGACCTACAGAGTTAATGCTTACTCTGGAAAAGTGGAACTCATGCTGAATTGTATTAAATTCAGGACTGGTAATAAAAGATGGGCTAGTCAATCCAACCTGGAAACTGGTAAAGGGAAGCAAACAAGAAACAAAAAACTATTGACAAGTTCTACTGGAAACATTTTTGTGTGGCTGGTTGGACTAGCTATAAGCCTCTAAATCAAATTAAAGTTGCGTTAAACAATCCATGAGTCTGTATGGTTCTGTAGTTGATTTTGTATGAGAGTGTTCAAGAAAGTTCAGACGAGGTGATCATGAAAGAGAAGTATATATGGGCGACTGAAGTGGAGGGCCATAGGTACACTCTCCCCCCAGTTATATCATATTGTGACACAATGCATGGACATTTATTACACATTGTAACTGTATCACAATTAAATCTATTAATTGCACATAAATTCAATTCAATTAGTACAGCCAATAAACATGAGCTACAAAAAGTTAACTGCATTCCAAAGTCTGTAGCTTTTAGAACTGCTTCTAGCCACAATTATGCTTGTACATGATATATGGGTGCATATAATCTGATAAATACAACATTATAAGAATACAAATTATTTTCACTTAAGCTGTAAATTCTTCAGAAATGCTTTGATGGTGCTGCAGCTTTCTTGAATTATATTGCCAACTATTAGTAGCAGTACTACATTTTTAAGAATATAGTTATATTAAGTACTAATAAAGTGAATTACTCATATTCTATTAGTCTTAAATTACTAGCTATTTGAGGAAAGTCTATTTTTCATAATTATATTTATATCATTGTATTGTTCAGATGCATGAATTATTAATGTTCAAATCACAGGAGAAATTGAAAGGTTTCTTCTTTTTTTATGTTGGTAGTTTAAAGGTGGTTATTGCAATATTTGTTCAAGGCATTGTAACATATTTTCTGGTCTCTAGAATTTAAACAACCCTCACTCATCAGCCATCTACAAAATCTGACTTCATTTCTTTCCATCATCAAAAATATTCCAAGCACTTTCTCTACTTTTGGGTAGTGATAATTCTTTAGCCTTTTAGCTGCCACAGCCCCGACTCCTGGAAGCTCCTCCACCCCTTTGTCCTTCATAGGCTCTGCCACGAACTGTCTGCACTTTTTGGACGAAGACATTGTGCCACGAACGTGGAAGAATCTTCGGAATCTTATGCCAGACGCTGAAGGTAACACTCAAGGTAACACTCATGCACGTTCACTGAATGTCACGTGCTATAAGCGTGCAGCCAATGTTTTGATTACTTGGCTGATAGCTACGGCGCTAGGTAGATGGCGTCTTGGTAAAATGAATAAACACTCAAACAGATTGATTAACTCCACGGCATTGTGGCGATTACAATTAACAAAGAAAATGACAATAATAATGTCGTAGATTTTCATTGCTACTATATTTCTAGTAATTCAATATTTTTAGCTTTAACTAGTAGCATTAAAATTTATATAATATTCACAAAACGTTTCGGCTCGTAAGCCTTCTTCAGTTGTGAGGGTGAGGGGTATGACCGTTTAAAATAAAATAAAATAAACCAAATTGTCAACTATAAAAATGCACGTAGCCGTGGGTCAATTGACGCTAGAGTTCTTGCAGGAACGGAGTCCACGTAGAGTTGAGCTCGAGGCCTTTGTCTAAACTAGTGATGCGCTCTAATAGCACAAAATAGTGAAGCGAGCGATGCATGTTCCCTGTAATTGCAGCTATTCCATGCATGCTTTGTGGCTACAAAATACTGTCAAAGTGAGAAAACAATAGTGGTAGCTTTTTTCTATGATGAAGGCTCCTTGTACCGTAATCCTCAGGAACAGTCTAATAAATAAATTAAGAACATTTAATGGCTTTTCAAAAGAAAGATTCTTTACTTTGCTACCTGCTTCTGTTTCGTTTAGCTCTCCTCCTCCTTGCCCTGTCTTTTTCATTTCTTATCTCTCTCCTTACTAATTTTTCTTCTGGAGTTTCTAACGCCCTCAAAGCTCTTGACCGAGCGTTTCTAACGTTTTGTCTCTCTTTCGCAGAATTTGTTTCACTGGACATCGCTACTTCTTACGGCGGGTAAACAAAACAAAATGTTGCTAAGAAGGTTACCCGACCCGCGCAAACGCGTAGGAGAAAATGTGCACACGTACACCCACGCAAGAACAAAAACAATTTCTAGACCTAACAAGAACAAAATTAAAAACTATATATATATCGCGGACTCGTTAGAGAGTCAGCTCCGCTCGCTTCGCAAGCTTCGCTGAATTAGCTATGGTCTAGGTATGTGGTGATAAAGCCTTTTCAATCGACAAATGTGGTGATATAGCGGTACTACTCGATAGTATAAAGGGTAAAATATGAATGTCTTGTAAGTCGAGGGTTGCCGTAGTACAGTGGTTAGAGCACTGGTGGCATCGCCCTGGGTTCGATTCCAGGCGACAACTAAGATTTTTTTATTATTTTATTTATTAATTATTAGTTTACTTCCTGTCAGGGTGCCAAAACTAAATAGGCCCACTTCCATAGTCTGCTAATAAAAAAAAAAGAAGACAATATTGAGTTGGATTGTGCCGCTTATATCAATCAAGAGTAGGATTCTGGCCAGTAGCCAGGGAGTTTCAGAGGTTACCAGTAACACCCCCTACCTCCCACCCCCAATCCTTAAATGTATTGTGTTGGTAGCTGAAAAGCTGGAATATTTTGCTTCTCTGACAGACCAATATTCATTATTTTAATAACTAGCATTTTTAGAAAATAATGGCCACTATATTATGTGTTTAATAGTGAAGAAGTCTGTATGATTTAAAAGAAAAATGTTTTAATATAAAATTGAGCTCACACTGATACATTCACATACTTTCCACCACAATACATTGAATAAAGGCCTGTGATACAATGTATCCCATCCCATCTAAAGTATAGTATGGTACTGCTGAATGTCTAGCAAAATTGAAATGTTTCTGTAGATTTTTTCAATTTGGCGTGTTCGATCAAGAATGACAAGTATCTATGAATATGATATCCATACTCTCCTTTAAGTATTACCTACTATTCATTGGTTTACATTGGTCATTCCCTTCTTATCACCATAATTTGTACTACTTTATCTACTCAGATACAACCTAAAATCATCTGTTTGTAGCAGCTAACTTGTGGTGCAAAGTGGGTATCACCAATTGGACAAAGCATTATTCCACCAGAACCCCAGCGAGAAGTGGGCACTGTATGCTGTGCAATGAGAATATACTAAACACAGCGCTACCCAATTATCTGCCAGTATTAATTCAAGCTCATACAAATTCTAAATATAAAAGCAATGATATAAAAATATATTATATGGCTTTCTATATGTAAAAAGTCTAGACTGTCTTCAGACTAAGAACTAGTAGAACTATTGAGGTATTAGATCAACAAGTGTGACTGAATGTCAGTCCTACTAGATTTTGTAGATTAGGTGATAAAACCTTTTCAATCTACAAAATGTGGTGATATAGCGGTACTACTCGATAGTATAAAGGAAAAATATGAATGTCTTGTAAGTCGAGGGTTGTCGTAGTTCATTGGTTAGAGCACTGGTGGCTGAAGCCATCCTCCCTGGGTTCGATTCCAGGCAACAACCAAGATTTTTTATTATTTTATTTTTTATATTAGTTTACTTCCTGTCAGGATGCCAAAATTAAATAGGCCCACTTCCATAGTCTGCTAATTAAAAAAAAGAAGACAATACTGAGGTGGATTGTGCCGCTTATATCAATCAAGAGTAGGATTCTGGCCAGTAGCCAGGGAGTTTCAGAGGTTACCAGTAACACCCCCTACCTCCCACCCCCAATCCTTAAATGAATTGTGTTGGTAGCTGAAAAGCTTGGATATTTTGCTTCTCTGACAGACCAATATTCATTGTTTTTATCTATAGTTTTATCCATTTATGATTGTATTTGATGGCTGAGCATGATTAGATACATTCAATTGTAGAGTGCGGAAACACTTTACAAAGCTTGAGCGCACGTTTCTGTGAAAGCTCAGGCTCCATGTTTAAGCACATACATTAGGTCAACAAAAACTGAAGAAAGGCTTTGAAGCTGTAGCCGCCGCGCAAATTTTTAAGTTAGCTTGAACATTAATGACATGTGTAAAACATTATACAGAAGTATCCACTCAAACAAGACAAGCAAGCTTGTTTTGATATTCACTATCAACACAATACTATTCGTTATCAGTTACAACTTTATTATTACAAGAGAGATGTTGCTATTGAGAGGGTGTGGTTTTTCATTAATTAGTTGACAGTGATTTCCCTTTCTAAATCCTAGTTATATGCCTGAGATTCTATGGAATTGAAACCATAATTATTTATAATATCATAAAGAGGTTACTGTATCAAATATTATCAAATCACAGAGGAGGAAGGAAAGGAAGGAAGGTTGTGTAGCATTTCAGTATGCTAATTATAGTCCATTATAGTAGCTAATTCAGGAATAATAGTGGAATTGTGCAGCTTAGGGCATGCATGTATGCTGCCTAGAAAATAATGGCCACTATATGTGTTTAATAGTTAGCTAAGAATAAAAATAAAAAATTTTTTATTATAAAATTGAGCTCACACTGATACACTCACCCAATTCATACTTTCCACAATACATTGAATAAAGGCCTGTGATAAATTGTATCCCATCTAAAGTATAGTATGGTTACTAATGAATGTGTAGCAAGTAATTGAAATGTTTCTGTAGATTTTTTTTTCAATTTGGCGTGTTCGATCAAGAATGACAAGTATCTATGAATATGATATCCATACTCTGCTTTAAATATTACCTAATATTCATTGGTTTACATTGGTCATTCCCTTCTTATCACCACAATTTGAACTACTGTATCTACTCAGATAAGATTTTTTTTTTTTTTTTCCAAATATAAATTGAGCTCACACTGATACATCCACCCAATTCATACTTTCCACAATACATTGAATAAACGCCTGTGATACATTGTATCCCATCCCATCTAAAGTGCAGTATGGTACTAATGAATGTCTAGCAAGTAATTGAAATGTTTCTGTAGATTTTTTTCAATTTGGCGTGTTCAATCAAGAATGACAAGTATCTATGAATATGATATCCATACTCTGCTTTAAGTATTACCTACTATTCATTGGTTTACATTGGTCATTCCCTCTTATCACCATAATATGAACTACTTTATCGACTCAGATACAACCTAAAAACATTTGTTTGTAGCAGCTAACTTGTGGTGCAAAGTGGGTATCACCAATTGGACAAATTCCACCAGCGAGAAGTGGGCACTGTATGCTGTGCAATGAGAATAGTACAAATACTGAACACAGAGCTACCCAATTATCTGCCAGTATTAATTCAAGCTCATACAAATTCTAAATATAAAAGTAATGATATATAAATATATTATAATGGCTTTCTATATGTAAAAAGTCTAAACTGTCTTCAGACTAAGATTTAGTAGAACTATTGAGGTATTAGATCTACCAGTGTGACTGATTGTCAGTGGTATTATGTGTAAAACATTATACAGAAGTATCCACTCAAACAAGACAAGGCAAGCTTGTTTTGATATTCACTATCAACACAATACTATTCGTTATCAGTTACAACTTCATTATTACAAGAGAGATGTTGCTATTAAGAAGGTGTGGTTTTTTATTAATTAGTTGACAGTGATTTCCCTTTCTAAATCCAAGCTATATGCCTGAGATTCTATGGAATTGAAACCATAATTATTTATAATACCATAAAGAGGTAACTCTTTCAAATATTATAAAATGACTGAGGAAGGAAAGGAAGGAAAGTTGTATAGCATATGGAAGTTTTAATATGCAAATTAGAGTACATTATAGTAGCTAATTCAGGAATAATAGTGGGATTGTGCAGCTTAAGGCATGCATGAATGCTGCCTAGAAAATAATGGCCACTATATTATGTTTAATAGTGAATAAGTCTGTAAAGATTTTTTTTTTTTTAAATATAAAATTGAGCTCACACTGATACACTCACCCAATTCATACGTTCCACAATACATTGAATAAAAGCCTGTGATACATTGTATCCCATCCCATCTAAAGTATAGTATGGTACTAATGAATGTCTAGCAAGTAATTGAAATGTTTCTGTAGATTTTATCAATTTGGCGTGTTCGATCAAGAATGACAAGTATCTATGAATATGATATCCATACTCTGCTTTAAGTATTACATACTATTCATTGGTTTACATTGGTCATTCCCTTCTTATCACCACAATTTGTACTACTTTATCTACTCAGATACAACCTAAAAACATCTGTTTGTAGCAGCTAACTTGTGGTGCAAAGTGGGTATCACCAATTGGACAAAGCATTATTCCACCAGAACCCCAGCGAGAAGTGGGCACTGTATGCTGTGCAATGAGAATAGTACAAATACTAAACACAGCGCTACCCAATTATCTGCCAGTATTAATTCAAGCTCATATAAATTCTAAATATACAAGTTATGATATAAAAATATATTATATGGCTTTCTATACGTAAAAAGTCTAGACTGTCTTCAGACTAAGAACTAGTAGAACTATTGAGGTATTAGATCAACCAGTGTGACTGACTGTCAGTCCTACTAGCAAATATTTCACCATTACTTACGGGTGAAAAACTATATTAACCTCATTTTTTAAAAATATCTATAAAGTTATGTAGAAAAAAAATTGGCCCAATATAATGGTAATTTTCTAGAAGTTCGAAAGCTAGGTATTCTTACTCCTGCACTTTGAAGTGATAAAGTGGCCTGAACTCAGCTCGCTAGGTTATTTTTCCCCCTTGACACACTGTGGCATGCTGGCACTTTTTGAAGTAATTGAGAATTAATAGATTAAAACACATTACACTAGATACTGGCAGTGGAAATGTTCACTTCTTGCTGAAAGAGATGGCATTAATAATGTAGCTACTCTAAGGAAATGATAGTTAATAAAGTGCCACCAATTTTTTTTTTTTAGTTATACAAAAGACGCTCAATTTATGAAAGTACTAGTACTCAGGAATATAGTGAAGTGTTGGTTAGTAAGAAGTTGTAACAATTTCCTTTCTACAAAATAACAACTCAGTAATGTTGATTTGACAACTTGAAACTATATGATACAGTTTATTTATCATTGCTAAAATATATCAACAATCAAATGTGTAAATCTTTCTAACAAAGTGATTTTCTATATCTCCCTTTATTATAACTTAAGGCTAACGATCTTCTTTCAACTTCATTAGTGTAATTCAATTTGTTACAAGCAGTCACAAAAAAACAGACATAGTAAAAAAATACTTCCAATAAACACAATAAGAGAAAATAGATTTATTTTTAAACACAACAAATTACTAACTTTTCAGTTTATAAGCTAGATCTATTGGTTCATCAGTGACAGGATTGTAAGACTGACTAGTGACGCTGCAGGCTGTTGCTATTCCTAATTGGCTCTTCAGTTCCATGCTACCGTTTTGCTTGCTTTCGCTTCCACGAGTGACTGCACTGTTAAAAATGGGGTGTATGGGAATCCCGTTTTGGGGTGTCCAGGTAACACTGGCTGTACTACTCCGCATGGGGTGTTTCCATTTCACCTAGAGGAAGTGTTCAGTTACACCCCTGTACACCCTTTATTATACCAAACGGGGTGTTGTGGTACACCCATGTCCAAGTTCTACTACACCCCTATTAGGGCGCATAATGCACCAAATATGGTGTTATTGATACTCTACCAATGGGGTGTTGTGATACTCCCTTAAGCTAGCTACTACAACACTCCAAATGGTGTTCTACAATACTCACTTTATAGCCATATATTTTAGTGTGTAAAATGTATTCCAGTAATCAGCAAATGCAATAAATATTAGTCCGTGATGTGACATTGTATCTGTGTGATAGATGAAGAATTAACTGTTCATGAATGAAGATGCTCAGGACTTCTTCATACAGCCAGGATGATTAGAACTGTTCATCACTCATGTCAACTGTGATCTATAAACAGCAACAATAAACAAAAAACAACAAAACATAATGGTAATTGACTTTGAATATTCCATACCCTTTCCCAAATATCAGCATGTCATACTTTTTTCAAAAGTAAATATAAATAAAACATATATTGCACTTGTTTAAAAATGACGACAACAACAATAGTAATGTTTAGAAGACAATAAGGACCCAACTTCGTTTATTATTCCATGGACATAATTTGACACTCAAGTCATGTCCATTCCCACACTTTCTCTTGAAGTCTTTATGAAGTTCATCCACACTTTCATTTAACCTATTAGTATCATATCAACACTATATGATTGGAAACATTCTACTAAGTGTCTTTTGTATTGATACCCACTTGTGTACAAACTGACTGTTCGGTTCCCTACCAGTCTTACTGCACACTTCATGTAATAGCTAAAAACAAACTAAAATATTTCTCTCTCCTCCCCACCATACACTCACACTATGACGATCAAATAATTTTCAAATATAGCTTAAAAGGTCCTTTACCAATAAGAAGTGCCCATGATACAGACCTTTATGAAGTGCCTATGATCCTTTATCAACATGAAGTGTCTATAACACAGACCTTTATAAAGTGCCTGTGACCCTTTACCAATACAAACATGATACAGACCTTTATGAAGTGCCTGTGACCCTTTACCAACATGAAGTATCTATAATTAGAGTGCCTGTGACCCTTTACCAATACAAAGTGTCCATGCTACAGACCTTAAAGACGGCCCTGTGACCCTTTACCTACATGAAATGTCTATGATACAGATCTTTCCAAAAGGTCCTACAGGATCAAAAATTGTTTACCTAAGTGCCTATAACAAAAACCTTTTTAAAAATAGTCCAAGTCTATAGTGTATATAACACAGACTTTACCAAGTGGAATCAGAAAACGTAAAGGTTCACTGAAGTCATTTTATAGGGACCTTCAGTGGGATCAGAAACAGAACTGTATACAAGTGCTATATGATTGTATAGGCTGCATGTGACCCTTTACCAACATGAAGTGTCTATAATACAGACCTTTATAAAGTGCCTGTGACCCTTTACCAATACAAAGTGCCCATGCTACAGACCTTAAAGATGTCCCTGTGACCCTTTACCTACATGAAATGTCTACAATACAGATCCTTCCAAGGTCCCACAGGATCAGAAATTGTTTGCATAAGTGCCTATAATACAAACCTTTAGTCTATAAAGTGTATATAACACAGACTTCACCAAGTGGAATAAGAAAACTTTATTAAGTAAAGGTTCACTGAAGTCATTTTATAGGGATCTTTAGTGGGATCAGAAACAGAACTGTATACAAGTGCTATATGATTGTATAGGCTGCCAATTGCTGCCTACACGGTCTATCAAGCCGCTTATTTCATTCAATCAATCAAACTATAGCTTACAACAAATTACTGCTGTTAATCTAGCTCCACAATTATAGAATTTACGCTAAATTGGATAGCCGTAAAAGTTACTAGAATTTTGCCCCTACCCCACTGTGGGCCTGCCCACATGAGATCTTTATCAATGTTAAGTTTTGTAGTCAGAAGTATTTTTGTTGAGTTTTATGGTCATGTGCAGTAGGTAGCGGTAGCGTGTGTATGTGTGTTAGCAAGGATTGTACGATCACAAGACCAGAACATTGCAGCATTTTGTGTGAACAGTAGGCGGGAGTTTGTGTTAGTATATAAGTTGTGTGTCTCGTGGTTTGAGTTAGTTCTATGTCATCTCAATTCGCTGTGTCGTTATCCTGTGTTTAAAGTAATTTAATCCTACCTAAAACCTATTCCTTCGGGCGGGTACAGTTCGCCGGGTAGTCAGCAGGAGGCATACACTCTGGTGGCAGCAACTACTTTGCTGTCTCCAGGTGCGAGAGAGAGAAGGGAGCGAGTAATCCAGACCTAATCGAGCCCACACCCACATCATTCTAATTTAATACAGATAATAACGTTAATAACATATGGCATTTTAAAATAGTAATGTTTAGCACTCCCTATGAATCTTCTAGAACACATCTGCTCGGTAAGGAATGTCTTGTCACAACAATGTAAATCAGATATATGGTAAAGGGTTCCTGATCTAAACAGGTACTTGAACCTGGTCAACCAAATAAATGGTAAAGGGTGTGTTGTCACAATAAGGTCACAAGTACTTGGTAAAGGGTTCCCGATCCTACATCAACCAATTTCATGGTAAAGGGTGCCTTGAATATTTAGTAGTAAAGAAATTCCTAAAACCTTGGAAAATATTGAGGTTGTGTCACAGGCATTTGGTCAACCGTAAAGTATGTCAAATACAGTAACCCAGTCTAGAACTTGGTAAAGGGTCCCTAATTCCAATTAACAGGCCCATTCACCAGGACTCACATTTAGTCAGCAATCACACGTTAGGTATCTGACAAGCATAAAGTATTTAAACAGTTATTGTTGGAGTGAGAGAGTTGACAGTCCTGTGATAGGCACTATTAAAGGTGTATCTTAGTTACTAGGCTAATCCTACACAAGGAGTCTAGCTATCATGGTATTTGGTAAAGGTCACCAATCCTAAAAGAGGTGACATTTCAATATATTGGTATAGGGTGTCTTGTCAATAGACATGTTAAACTAAACGAACTCTCAATTTTTTGTGCCACATGATGCAGTTTTCCAACCAATGGTCACTAATGTATATTAGCCTCTCCACTCTAACGTTATAAGTGATCATCACGCAACCTTTGTGCATTATCTTATAATTCAAATATCAGCTACAAAATCCAAGCACTAGTATGTGGAGGTACTCTACTAACTAGAAAAACAGAATCTCACCGTTAATATAGAAGTGCAGCATGTATCTGCCGTTACTAGAATCATTTGGGGGCTATTCCACAGTGTCAGCTGTCCAGTGGAGGTGCACTGTAGAGGAGTAAAGTCAGACCTATTCAGACTTCTATATTCATAAGCTCCAGTGTCCTCTTAGCTCCATTAATGCTGCAGATAGCATGGTGGAACTCCCAACAGCCTGAAAATAGAGATGGGAAAAAAAAGTTAATGAAAGTAACCTCAAGATGTGTTAGACTCCTGATTCTAAATATAGCCCAAACATGTGCTTGCATGCATAAAAGGTCATCAAACACTCCTGACTTGAGTAAATATGAATGTGTGCTAAAATGTGATCAAGTACTTTTAACACAATAGTAACTCCTTATCAATGTCTCAGTACTCACATTGCCCCATGTTATGCCAAGCAATACAATCTTGCAGCTCTATCCCTGTTTGTCAGCAGTGAATCTATAAAATACACAATATTTAACCCTTGACTGAGGTTAGGGTTTTATAGTCAGTTGCCTGATCACTATGTGCAAGTTCCAGATAAAATATGCATTCACAATTTAGAAGTAGCTAGCTACTGTCTACTACTATATAATGACTGCCAAAAATTTGAACCAACATCGCAGCAGATTTATTCAGCATATATTCTGGGGGCTGCATCTATGATGCTTTACTGCTGCAAGATACTAATACAATTTTCAATTTTCAAAACTGGTCATTAAAAAGTTGTAGTTATCCTAAGTCAAACTCAAACATTATACAAATAGCGCACACCACAAATTACGATCACACTAGTTCACCCACACTAAATCACTACCACTTACTTCATCTCAATCACATCTATCTTGGTCTTGGGGGGCTCCGTCTAGCCTGACCTTCACCATCTACCTCCTACAACTCACACCACCGCGCACAAAATACGCGAAAACTGGAGAATTTATACCATCACGCATCACGGCCAATGATTGGTAAAGGGTCTTTACTACCAGCTGGGGAGAAAAGGGCGTGGCTGCACTACGAGGAGTAAAAGAAACGTTGCAAACTTATACATGAGACATCGGAGGAAAACCGCTCACCTGGAAGCATCATTTACAATTTTTAGGTAGGTTTTGTCTCAGGTGATTTATACAGGGGTGGGGGGTTGAGGTAGGGGGGGGGGGGATTTTGTAGAGTTAATTTAGCCAAATGATAATATTGAAGTCAGACAGATGGAAACAGGACAAACTATTATGAATTATGCACCTCAACTTTATAAAGAAGTATTTGACATTTTAAACGAACTAACAGTACAGTAAGGCTGTGGTTTTTCATATATCTTTTTAATTTTTTTCTTAAAATGTTTTGTCAGGGAAAAAGTATGGAGGGTGAACGAAATGGGATGGGGGTGGGGGGAGGGAATCCCAGCATTGCCATAGTCTCTATGAAACCCTGCCTTTACCTACCCCTATGCTGGGAAATGTATGATATAATTAGAACATAGTTCTGATTCAAATCTCCTCCTCTCTCTTCCTCCCAATAACGTCCACTGCTTACTTGCAGTCTTGTAGAACTTGGTAGTAACCACTGAGGAGTGGCTGTGAAATTAAGCAGAGAAAGTGGCTGAAGATTAAGATAGTGGGAAGGGTTGAAAGAATTGCATCTATAACTAATTTTTGGGCTTGTAAGTGGTAGAGATAATACTACCAACAGGGTAAGGAAAAGGTTTTGAATGCTTACACTGAGTCTCCATAGATGATTGGCATTTTCCTGAATTCTAAAAGCCATATCTAAATACAGCAGTAATGTGCTTTTAGCCAAAAACCCAAGTGTGATACTTTTATGTTCAGTTAGATTTTAATTATGGAGCATCCTGAAGGACTAATTACATTCCTTTTGAATACTAATACCACCAGACCCCTTCCCAGTATAGCAGCGGGTAAAGAGTTTGTCTAGGTGAGCTAAAGCCTTGATACGGCCGCACAAAGTTACTAGTTTCTCATGCAACCATCACTGAAAAATAATTTTTTTCATGGTCGTTGATAATGGTCCTGATGTCCATTTCATCTCCATGGGTTAGTACTACTCTCACAACCCTCTGGCTACACAAGTTTTATTGGAGAACAGCTATATCAGACGTAACATTAGCATAGCTATTTGAAGCACATGAGCATAAACTGATATCACCTTGACCCAACAACAGCTCCACTGTGAATAGCTTTTGTCCATCTATTGCGCATTTGTAATAAATTCAAAATGCAATATTTTTTTAGTTCTGTCACTTTTGGTGAAGGCTGAGTCGGTGGCTTGGAAAATGTGAATGGGAAACTTGTGCTAGTTATATCCTGCATTGAACCCACTTACTTGTGTGTGTGTGTGTGTGTGTCCCTACTCTCTTACCCTTTACCTGCAATAGATGTAGTCGGTCATTTAGAAGGGGCCAAGATATAGCTAGACACAGATGTGCTACAACAAGACCAAGAAAATGATTAACCACTATGCAACTGTCAATCTGCTTAGCAGAGGAGCATCACCCTTGAGGGTGGCACGGTTCAAGGTGTGTGTGTGTGTGTGTGTATGTGTGTGTGTGTTGTGTCCTTGGCTCAGGGCCAAGTTCAAGCCCCACTCTGTCAATTTTCCGTTTGGTTTTCCATATGCCTCCCGCCAGTCCACCCAGCTGTGATTGGGTACCTGGCATTTGCTGGGGTGCAAATTCAAGGCCTTTCTCATGAAACAGCAATGGTCCAGGTGGGTCTTTGGGTGGCCACGCCACTTGCTATGAGGAAAGGCCTATTCTCCTGCGAGTTCCTAGCCTGGCTCCAGGAGCTTTGCTTGCATGGCTCACAGTGCCTGCTTAGTGCACAGGCATCCTGGGTCTGCCAGGTGTGCATGACCGCTTAGCGGCAGCAAGAGATTTACAAATTTGTATTTGGATGTGTGTGCATGTTCTTAGATGGACACTAA
>WLWD01003088.1_pt1 | contig 48689 bp, 42 predicted proteins | sample 6712731 | NCBI WGS metagenome assembly WLWD01 (sample SAMN12718690, study PRJNA576275) | sponge metagenome | isolation source: marine sponge | host: Mycale hentscheli | place: New Zealand: South Island, Marlborough, Capsize Point | collected 2014-11-01 | reverse complement strand
TGGACCAAGTCAGGATACAATCTCAGAAATATACTCACGTTATTGCCACCTAACAATAAAACATTTGCAATTATACTAAATTACTAACAATAGTTTCACTTACAGACAGAGATCAGATCTTTCTTCTTTACCACTACTACAGAATCTTTCTTCTTTACCACTACTACAGGATCTTTCTTCTCTGCCACAGGATCTTTCTTCTTAGGATCTTTCTTCTCTGCCACAGGATCTTTCTTCTTAGGATCTTTCTTCTCTGCCACAACATCTTTCTTCTCTACCACAGGATCTATATTCTCATATTTCTGTACCAAATAAAGCAGAGTTAGCTAGTTATTTAAAGTTAGAATACACAGTCTATTTCTACATACCTGTCCATACCACATGAGGTGTCTATTGGTGAGTACTACTAGTCTGGCGTCGCCGACCCTTTTCCTTCTATCATAATAATAATAGAAGGAAAAGGGTCGGCGACGCCAGACTAGAGTACTACTTGTTGTGGGTTGTTTGGATTGAAGAGACATGTCATAACCTGTGGAATTCGATCTGTCTTATCTACCACTCCAAGATGATTTTCTCCTTCATGTGACCGACAGTCAAAGGCAAACTGGTAGTCCAAGTCGATGTAGTTGAGCATTCTGGAACTAGCCTTCTTTAGAGTGTCCTCTATTTCTTTTTTTAGAGCAGTACATTCATGGTGAATGGAGTCCTGGAAAGTAGGTTGATATGGAACTATGACTTCAAAATATTTACGTCGAGATATCAATGTTACAAGAACTTTTTTTGTTCCGTACAAAAACTGCACCATGTTTTTTTTGACACCTTTTCTAATGAAAATGAAGGACTTGTTAGATATGAAACAAGCCATTGCAGCTGGAAAGAGTCCCATAGGAGCAAACCCACAACTGAAGTATATCAAAAGAGGCTCCACAAAACATGATTCACAGGATTCCTTGTGGAATAAGTCCAGTTCCTGATCACTAGTGTTTTCTAACACCCAAGGCATGATGTATTCTTTCTTTTCTTCTAAGACTGGAACAGTATCAAAAGATTCAGCTAGCACAATCTCAGCAATGATATGAAGGTGACCAAGCAAAGCTACATGTTGATGTGGCGGAATCAAAGTTATAGCTGCTTTCAAATCGTTCATGGTGAACCGACCGGTATTCCTGAATTTCTCTGCTGCAGCCTGACCTTCGTTATCAAAACTCATGGTGGTTTCAAGATTGACACCAACGATACTGTCCTGGATTTCTACGATCGCAGTATTCTGGCGCAGCCAGACCCTTTACCCAACCGCTGCGCGGGGAAAAAGGTCTCGTGTCCGCTTATTGGCGAGCGCGCGTAGCGCGCGACACTTACAGAGAGGTAACACAATTGAAAATCCGGGATGTTTGTTTGTTTATTATGTTTGGACGAACGTAAGGCATTTTTGTACTTTGACCCTCGCGTTTTTGTGTTAGTTTGGTGGTCGACCCCGTCCCAAACTTCACTAAACAGAATCCTTTGGTTTATCGATCAGTACCCGTATCATACTAGAAATGCCATGCGCAAGAGTATTTACTTGAAAATACATTGTCCACTAGACTACTGCGAAGGTAAGTCTGTGTAGGTGCATGTCCAGTTGTGTCAAAGCATTGTGTGTTACAACCACTACTTAGCTAAAGAATATCACAAAAAAACTTTTAAATAACGTGTATTGTTTTGTTATTGTTTTTTAATTTTATTTATTTATTTAATAGTTTGATGAATAGTTTCAGGAAAGAGCCAACTAGCCAAGTGAGGCTATTCTGAAGGTCTTCCTAACAAAAACAAACAAAAAAAAGAAACAAACAAGTCTACAAGGGGGAAAAAAGAAGGGAAAATTGAAAAATTCTACTGTGAATGCTTGTGTCAATTCAAGCAGTTGCAGAGAGTTGTTACTATGGCACTGAAATCCCTTTACCGTGTATGCGAAATTAAAAAATTGGACCTTTTTTTCAGTAGCTTCAGTGTTAGAAGTCAAAATCATTCATATAAAAATAGTACATATAGTCTTTAGGCTCGCTCGCCATTTGTGCTCAAGCACATCACTAGTGAGTTCGCTATATATTATATATATATTTATTGGCGAGCGAGCGTAGCTAGCGAGACACTTACAGGGGTAAAAATGAAAAAATCGGGGATGTTTGTTGGCGAGCGAGCGAACGAGCGAGACAGTATTAGGGGTGGATAATGCAAAATCGGGTATATGTTATTGGCGAGCGCGTAGCGAGCGAGACAGTATTAGGGGTGGATAATGCAAAATCGGGTATATGTTATATAATATGTATGGATAGTACGTATGCACTTTAAACGCGCGCGGTACACTTTTAACAGGGGTAACACAATCGAAAATCGGGGATGTTTATTATTGGCGAGCGAGCGTAGCGAGCGAGACAGTATTAGGGGTGGATAATGCAAAATCGGGTATATGTTATATATATGTATGTATGTATGGATGATACGTATCTTCTTTAAACGCGCGCGCGTAGAACGTTTTTCTCCTAAAAACACGGCTATTTAGGCTTGAATCCAGTTTATTCTGAAACTACAGCATGAAGCAAACCTTACTTTATACTTAAGCTCCAAAGTATGAGAAAATTCCTGCTAAAACGCTTGTTTTCAAGACACAAAAAGTTGATTCCACAGGTTACTATGGCATTGAAGACCCTTTTCCAGACTTAATTTCAAAACTTCGCCGTTTTATGGGGGATACGAAGTACCGGTTGTTGGTTGTCAAGAGCTGTTGGTAGTCAGAATGCCGTAGTATTAATGCTATGGAAGCTACTACTTCTCGAGGGAAGCTGAGATAAGTACGCAATTCCATATTTGTTAGCTAAATATGCAAAATTAACTCTGGCCTTTCTTTTTGTAGCTAAGAGCTAGTCAACAGTGACTGGTAAATTCAAATAGTCAGATTGGCTCAAATTTGGTACTACAAAAGCTACCACTGCTCAAGAAAATGAGGTAAGAAAGTAAATTTGTATTTGTGTGCTAAAATTGATTGTCTTTTGTTTTTGTAGGTGAGAGCTTGTTGTCAAGAATTCAAGGTAATTCAGATGGTCAAAGTAACTTCAATTTGATACTACAGAAGTTATCAATACTCAAGAATGAGGTAAGTAGTAATTCCGTATTTGTTGGCTAAAATTACAAATAATAACACTGGTTTATTTTTTATCGTAGCTGAGAGCTTGTTCAAGAGTTACTGGGGATTGAGATTATCAGAATGGTTGATGTTTGATACTACAAAAGTTACCATTAATCAGGTAAGAGAGTGATTTTGTATTTGTTTGCTGAAATCAAATGTCATAACTGCTATTATAGTGTTTGCATGAAGTAAGCTAAAAATAGTAACATTTTATGTTACCTAGCTATCAGGCTCGCTCGCCATTTGTGCTCAAGCACACCACTAGTTGTAAATATGTTTGGACGTACGTATGTCATTTAGTACTTTGACCCTCGCGTATTTTTGTGTTCTCTCCGTGTTCGACCCCGTCCCAAATTGCACTAAACAGAATCCTCTGGTTTATCGATCAGTACCCATATCACCCTAGAAATGGAATTGTTTACCGTTTTGAATTCTTTTGCGGGTGCAGTTAAAACTTGAAAACTTAAGGGACTTCCATTTCTATTCGAGTTAGTGGCGGTGGCAAGTCAATGTGCTCTTTGTCATGGTTATAAGCCGTGCGCAACAGTATTTACTTGAAAATACATTGTCCACTATACTACTGCGGCGAAGGTAAGTCTGTGTAGGTGCATGTCCAGTTGTGTCAAAGCATTGTGTGTTACAACCACTACTTAGCAAACTTTTAAATAACGTGTGTTGTTTTGTTGTTGTTTTTTTCCTTCCAAGCAGTTGCAGAGAGTTGTTACTATGGCACTGAAATCCCTTTACCCTGTATGCTAAACTAAAAAACTGGACCTTATTTTCAGTAACTTCAGCGTTAGAAGTCAAAATAAAAATAGTATAGTCTTAAGGCTCGCTCGCCATTTGTGCTCAAGCACATCACTAATATGTATGTATGTATGGATAGTACGTATGCACTTTAAACGCGCGCGGTACACTTTTTTCTCCAAAAAAAACACGGCTTTTTAGGCTTGACTTCAGTTTATTCTGAACTACAGCATTAAGTAAGCCTTACTTTATACTTAAGCTCCGAAGTGTGAGAAAATTCCTGCGAAAACGCTTGCTTTTCAAAAAACAAACAGTTGATTCGACCGGTTACTATGGCATTGAAGACCCTTTTCCAGACTTAATTTCAAAAATTCGCCGTTTTCGGGGGGATACGGAGTGCAGATTGTTGGTTGTCAAGAGCCATTGGTAGTCATGCCGTAGTATTAATGCTAAAGAAGCTACTACTACTCGAGGAAAGCTGAGGTAAGTACGTAATTCCATATTTGTTAGCTAAATATGCAAAATAAGTCTGGCCTTTTTTTTTTTAGCTAAGAGCTTGTTGTCAACAGTGACTGGCAAATTCAAACAGTCAGAATGGCTCAAATTTGGTACTACAAAAGTTACCACTGCTCAAGAAAATGAGGTAAGAAAGTAATTTTGTATTTGTGTGCTAAAATTGATTGTCTTTTGTTTTTGTAGCTGAGAGCTTGTACAGAAGTTATCAATAGGAAATTGAGGCAAGTAGTAATTCCATATTTGTTGGCTAATAATAACACTGGTTTATTTTTTAGTTACTGGTAATTGAGATTATCAGAATGGTTGATGTTTGATACTTACAAAAGTTACCATTAATCAGGTAAGAGAGTGATTGTGCATTTGTTTACTGAAATAAAATGACATATAACTGCTATTATAGAGTTTGCATGAAGTAAACTAAAACATAGTGACATTTTATGTTACCTAACTATCAGGCTCGTTCGCCATTTGTGCTCAAGCACACCACTAGTTTATTTATTTATTTTGTATATGTGTGGACGTACGTAAGGCATTCTTGTACTTTGACCCTCGCGTTTTTGTGTTAGTTCGGTTGTCGACCTCGTCCCAAATTGCACTAAACAGAATCCTCTGGTTTATCGATCAGTACCCGTATCACCCTAGAAATTGAACTGTTTACCGTTTTGAATTCTTTTGCGGGTGCAGTTAAAACTTGACAACTTAAGGGACTTCCATTTCTATTCGAGTTAGGGGCGGTGGTAAGTCAATGCGCTCTTTGTCATGGTTATAAGCCGTGCGCAACAGTATTTACCTGAAAATACATTGTCCACTAGACTACTGCGAAGGTAAGTCTGTGTAGGTGCATGTCCAGTTGTGTCAAAGCATTGTGTGTTACAACCACTATTAGCTAAAGAATATCACAAAGAAAACTTTTAAATAACGTGTATTGTTTTGTTGTTTTTTTCCTTCCAAGCAGTTGCAGAGAGTTGTTACTATGGCACTGAAATTCCCTTTACCCTGTATGCTAAATTTAAAAACTGGACCTTATTTTCAGTAGCTCTTCAGTGTTAGAAGTCAAAATCATTCATATAAAAATAGTATAGTCTTTAGGCTCGCTCGCCATTTGTGCTCAAGCACATCACTATAATAGTATATCATATATATCACTATATTATAGTATGTATGTATTATGTATGGATGGTACGTATGCTCTATAAACGCGCGCGCCGGGAACTTTTTTCTCCTAAAAAACACGGCTTTTTAGGCATGACTCCAGTTTATTATGAAACTACAGCATTAAGCAAACCTTACTTTAAGCTCCAAAGTGTGAGAAAATTCCTGCGAAAACGCTTGCTTTTCAAGAAACAAAAAGTTGATTCGACCGGTTACTATGGCATTGAGGACCTTTTACCAGATATATATTCAAAACTTCGCCTTTTTTCCGGCTAAGTGCGGCTTGCTAGTTGTCAAGAGCCACCTGTAGTCTATCACTACTTCTGAAAAGCGTATGTAAGCACATAATGCTAAGGAAGCTATTACTACTCGAGGGATGCTGAGGTAAGTACGTAATTCCATATTGTTAGCTAAATATGCAAAAATAACTCTGGCCTTTTTTTTTTTATAGCTAAGAGCTTATTGTCAACAGTGACTGGTAAATTCAAATAGTCAGAATGACTCAAATTTGGTACTACAAAAGTTACCACTGCTCAAGAAAATGAGGTAAGAAAGTTATTTTGTATTTGTGTGCTAAAATTGATTGTCTTTTGTTTTTGTAGGTGAGAGCTTGTTGTCAAAAATTCAAGGTAATTCAGATGGTCAAAGTAACTTAAATTTGATACTACAGAAGTTATCAATACTCAAGAATGAGGTAAGTAGTAATTCCATATTTGTTGGCTAAAATTACAAATAATAACACTGGTTTATTTTTTATCGTAGCTGAGAGCTTGTTCAAGAGTTACTGGTGATTGGGATTATCAGAATGGCAGATGTTTGATACTACAATAGTTACCATTAATCAGGCAAGAGAGTGATTTTGTATTTGTTTGCTGAAATAAAAGGTCATAACTGCTATTATAGTGTTTGCATGAACTAAGCTAAAACATAGTAACAATACTTAATTTTATGTTACCTAACCATCAGGCTCGCTCGCCATTTGTGCTCAAGCACACCACTAGTTTATTTGTATATATGTATGGACGTACGTATGTCATTTTATACTTTGACCCTCGCGTTTTTGTGTTAGTTATGTGGTCTACCCCGTCCCAAATTGCACTAAACCAGAATCCTCTGGTTTATCGATCAGTACCCGTATCACCCTAGAAATTGAATTGTTTACCGTTTTGAATTTATTTGCGGTTGCAGTCAAACTTGAAAACTTAAGGGACTTCCATTTCTATTCGAGTTAGTGGTGGTGGTAAGTCAATGCGCTCTTTGTCATGGTTATAAGCCGTGCGCAACAGTATTTACTTAAAAATACATTGTCCACTAGACTACCGCTAAGGTAAGTCTGTGTAGGTGCATGTCCAGTTGTGTCAAAGCATTGTGTGTTACAACCACTACTTAGCTAAAGAATATCACAAAGAAAACTTTTAAATAACGTGTATTGTTTTGTTGTTGTTTTTTTCCTTCAATTCAAGCAGTTGCAGAGAGTTTTGCTATTATGGCACTGAAATCCCTTTACCCTGTATGCTAAATTTAAAAACTGGACCTTATTTTTAGTAGCTTTAGTGTTAGAAGTCAAAATCAATAGTATAGTCTTTAGGCTCGCTCGCCATTTGTGCTCAAGCACATCACTAGTTAGGTCTACAAATTGTTTTTGTTCTTGCATGGGCGTACGTGTGTACTTTTTCTCCTACGCGCCTGCGCGGGCCGGGTAACACTGGAATGGCGAAACATGTTAGCCAGTAGTGTTTATCGCTCAAATTTTGTTGGTTTCGTGGTGGATGAAGCTCAATGCATTCAAAAATGGTAATAAAAAAACCCCAACAACAAACAAACTATTATTACCAAATTTTTGACTTCATTGTTTGTTTGTTTGTCTGCTTTTGTTTTCAGGGGTCAGAGTTTTAGAAAAGAGTTCTCCAATCTAGGTGAAATAAGAAGCATTATTCCTTTTAATGTTCATGTTGTGGCATTAACAGCCACAGCAACTCTCACAACAAGGAAATTCGTAATGAATAGCGTGTGCATGAAACTGGACAACACTCACATTGTGTACGTGCCACCAGTCAAGCATAACATTGCTTACTATGTAGCAGAGAAACCTTCAGGAGGTATTCCCGAAGTATTTGGAACTCTCGTTAAAAGAATAAAAAGAAGATGAAGACATAGGAAGAATTATTATTTTTTGCCGCATGTACGAAGCTGTCACCTCTATTTTTTATTATTTTAAGACAGAACTATTATACCAAACCGATGGGATCTCCCAATTATGTGCAATATCGAGTAGTAGATATGTACACACACTGTACTCACGCATCAGTACGAACAAAAATACAACATTACTTTACATCTCCATCACCCTTAAAAATTATTATTTCTACCAATGCATTTGGTCTTGGAGTTGATTGCCCTAATGTTCATCAAATTATTCACTGGGGAGTGCCAGAAGACTGTGAAACATATGTACAAGAAAGTGGTCGAGCTGGTAGAGATGGAAAGTTGGCCTGTGCACTTTTACTAAAAAGTAATCGGGACCTCGATGCAAGATACGTGTCAAGACAAATGATTGAGTATTGTGCAGGCACATTATCTCATTGCAGGAGATTCATATTATACAAAGACTTTCCAGACTGCCAGTTTAATTCTGCTGGTTGCACTTGTTGTGATGTGTGTGCGAAGATGTGTAAGTGTGGACATTGTCATCAGGTACTTAGTAATTATGTTATATTCAATTAATTAAATGCATCAAAATTCATCATCACTAACAACTAACTCATCATGTTCGAAAAGTTCTGTTTTTAAAAGTTTAGAAAATTGTTCCACCATCCACTCCTTTAATTTTTGTTCTTCTAATGTTTTGATTAAATTACAATGAAATGTAAACGAATTATGGGCCTTGGTGTTAGAAGAGTTAAAGACATCACATTCCATAAGCTGATCTGAATTTTTTTTTAGATCATTGGTAAAGGAAATATCATGATGTATTGGACTGGCCTCACATACTTTCAATGCACTGTCGTACGAGTCCATTATTCCGAAATTACTCCAATGGCCTTCGATGCACGACTGATAGCCTTTTCAGTTTTATTAGCTCCAAGACCAAGCACAGCTGTTTTCACTAATCGGTTCAAATGCTCCATGTGAAGGTTGCAACTGACATTCTTCCCTGGTAAGCCATAAAAATTCACAAATTGTGACCATTTTAGCTGTTTCGCAATATTTGGTGGCAACAAAAAATAATACTGTGACAGGAGAGTAAATACTTCAATAGCATAATTTCTCTTGTCAGTGGCCTTGAAAAGTAGAAAAAGATATTTCCATAGAGACAAAAGTCTTTCCCCATCCCCTTCTCGTACAGCATCCTTGAAATCAAAGATTAGCAATCCAAGCGTGAATGTTTCACAGGCATAATTAGAAGTATTTTTAACACAAGAAACCTCATGATTGGACAAACTACTTTTAGATCAAGTAAGTTATAGTACAAGTTACTTCCCATCACTAAGTTATAGTACAAGTTACTTCCCATCACTAAGTTATCTGCCTTGTCCAGTCAATCCTAAGAAATGCAAATCCAAACTAGTGCCATCTGAACATATCATTGCGAAACAGTTAATCTAAAAACTAATGACATAAACCATTAGCTATGTCAAATACTTGAAAAATCAATCAAGTTACAGTGTTCTTTATGCTTGTACAAATTACACATTGTCACTTAAGAGAAAACAAATCTTTATTGATTGAGTCAAAAACCTTTGCCCTTCTATGGTAAAGTAATGACCTTTTGCAGTTCAAACATAATTAAAAGACTTCTTCATGAAATATTTTGTTGCTACACATACAAAACTTACCATATATTCTCCTTTTCAGATCATATAACACATTGCCTGATGTAGTGGGTAGGTGGAGCATCAACAGCAAAGCTTCCTCCTTCAAGTAAAGGGCATGGTAATTGTTATACAATTAACAGGAAGTCCTACACTAGCTGGGTATAAATCAATTGCACAATGAGGGAATGTTGCATTAGCTATGGCTCAGTTTCTTGTAAATTGCACTTCTCTATCTCTTGCTCAGTTGAGTGGGAGAAACTTGGCTAGAAGTTTATCTGCACTTGTGTGTTTTTTCCTAACCTTGGTTATACTGGTTCTTCTAGTTTTGTACAGATCCTACAAGACCTTACTTCAGAGGTTGTTCCTGTACTTGACTATTATAATACTAGTACATCAAGCTTTTATCAGTCTTGACATTCAGCTTCAATTTGACTGGAAATATGGCAGTGTTTCTTGTAAAGTACAGGGCTTCATTCGATCTTGGACAGCCACTGCAACATACTTCATCATTGTGGCAGTCACTGCTCATCTCATGCATCTAGTATGCAGACAACTGTTATGGAGTAAGTCTTCTGAGAAATGCAATTGCTGGACTTCAAACAAAATTAGAGCAGACATTGTTATAGTTCTGTCCTGCTTATTGCTGCCATTGACTTACCTATGGATTCCCTTTTATCACGGAACATATGGGATACATTACACCACTTGCTGGATACAAAAAGTAAACCTCACGTGCCATAAATTAAAAGTGGGAAATCTTGACGAAATTATTTGTTCAACTGTAATGAGAGCTATAATGGTTTCTGTCTCTGCTACCATTTTAACATTGTTTCTGATACTTTGCAAATCATCAGTTCACTATAATAAGATTAATAGCGTCAGAATGAGAATGAAATTAAAGCAGACTTTTTTTTGATGAGCTTTTTCTTGGCTTCCTTTGTGGTAGAGGGGTCCGGCCTTGGTATGTACGTCTATTCGGCTGTTTCTGGTAAAGAAGTGACAAGTTCTGGTTTTTGGGTTGCATACGATATTGCAATGCCGTTTTCTCAGCTGATTATTCCAATAGGACTTTTAGTACATCTACATTCATTCAAAAAAGAATCACTAAAAAGAGCTTTAAGAGAATGGAAGCAATGCTGTACAAATGTTTTGACCAAAAAAAGGCAACGAAACGATCAAGTAAAGATGTTTAAAGATATTGAAAGTAGAGAACATATTATCACACTTGATAATGTACAATCCCCGCCTAGTTCCACATATTTTGACATTGAATACACAGGTGCATTCACAAGTATTACTGAGCAGTGCACACCAACAAGGAACTACGGCAGTTTTAGAGCAATAGAGACTGCAACATCCAAAAGTGAAGATAATAAATTATCGAGTTGCGGTTTAGAAAACACTATTAATTTTTCAATGTCTAGAGGTCTGTACAAGAAGAAGCATTCACAAAGAAATACTGGTATTTGTGCAGTTAAATGTTCTGAGGAATTAAGACATCCCAAATATTTAGAAGAATATGAACCAAATATAACAGAGAACAATAGTGACGATATCCAAGAGTCTATTGCTATGCAAAACTGTAACACTTGCAGTGATGTCAATAAGCAAAGTAGTAAGCCTCAGGATATAAAATTTGCGAAATCGCTCACTACAGTTGAACCAAATGGATGTGTATCCCCTCCAAGCACAACCTACTTCAGTATTGAGTACACAGGGGAGTTCACCAGCATTGTAGACCACTACTAGAGGGTCCAACGTTTACAACTTACTGGATACTAATATGCACTGGCATAATGAATATGATTGTGTGTTAATGTAATATTAAGATGTATACAGTGGTTGTTATGATTTAGTGACAATGATAGACACTTCTGCAATGATAAACATCTCACGTTTAAATAATGGTACTAAATTCATGCAATCTTTCCATTTGCTACTTTTTTCATGGACATAACATTATGTCCAATGTATTGCCATGTATTACACAATAATAAAAATGTTTAGTTAATAAAAAAAATTAATCATTCACAACAAGTAAGTCATACTTAGCTATTAGCATCTGCATTATTTCCTCAAACACAGACTTTTAAAATGAATCAAACATTTTAAATCTCATATTAGATTTGGTATGCTATGAAGTTATCTGAATTCTATGAAGAGCAAACATGTTACTTTATTCTGGTGTTGGCATTTCAGCTGTTTCCACAGAAAGATAGCTACTAAAAACTGCTGCCCATTGTTAAAAGGATTATTTTTTCTTTACAAAGGATAAGTTTAATTTTATAGCATAGTTAACTTGTCAAGAAGACAATTTAAGTTCAATTTTTGAGTGTTTTTTGCGTGTCCTTCTCATGCAGGCATCGAGAGATTTTATTCCTAATCCTCAGTGTTCATCTCACTTTGTAAGCACTACACTGTGGGTAACACTTAGCCAGGAGTTTAATCAGAATAAAAACTAGAAGAAAGGCTAAAGCTAAGAAGACCTGAGCTATGGACATGTTCAATGCTGGGTTTTCACAAAAATAATATTTTTTTGTCAGTAAGAGTGAAAAACTTCCTCATCCATTTTGTCAGAGTTAGCCATTGAAATTGATGTCTTGCTCTCTAATGATGACTATGGTTTTTGTTTCCAGTTCTCATTTTTATTGCGTTCAACTTCTTTTTCTTTGCATTCAGTGTCTTCAGCTCCTATTCTTCAAGTGTTTTTTTTTTCAGTTTATAATGACACAGATGTAACTAGTGTTGTTGTTCTTGGTGTTGTCTGTTTACAATGCCATGCATTGGTTACCGAAGTGCTCACAATTCTTTCTGTCGTAGATTTTTTTAACGGTCATATACACCTCACAGCTGAAGAAGGCTTATGAGCCGAAACGTTTTGTGAATTATATTTAATTTTAATGCTGCTAAGCTAAAAATATTGAATTACCACAATTCTTTTTATCAAATTCTTTTCTGCTACAATAGTTGTAAGAGCCATAAGAAATGCCAGCATAATTTTTGCATGTCTCTACCACACAACAATAAATAGAGCACTGCATTGGCTCACTTTACTCATTACAAGTGTTCATAGAAATCACTTCATTATGAATAAAATGAACATTCCATAGACTTTCTGAGGTGAAATATTTCTTAGTACTACATAGACATAGGCTATGTCTATGTACTAATTAAATACTACCATAATATTCTGATTTACTTGAATGATCTTAAGGTGTCAGTGGGTTAAGTCTGGCATGGAATTTCTGGATTATAACCGATGTTTAACCATGTGCATACCCATAGCCAGGGGAAGTTCGGGGGGGGGGGGGGGGGGGGGGGGGGGCTTTGAAGTGACCGGAAATAAATTATTTAGCCACACCTCACATTTAACTTACGGCATGTCGGCTTCTGATCGATCGTGTCTAAATCGCAATGTAATATTCTGCTATTTAGCTATAATATACATCCCCGATATACTTCACACTCTATAATTATGTGGACGGCGTAGTCTTATTCCAAGCTTTCAAATAAACATTCAGCTCCTTGACTACAAAACATCGCTCTCGTTATGGCACTGATAAAGCAAGCTACGCTACAACTGTTCTTTTTATGGTGTGCCGTAATGTACCTATTTAGATAACTTATAGTACGAAAGGCACGGTAGTGGTTAGACGAGAATGATATAGCGTTAGCAGTTTACCGCTTATTGCTGATAGTCAGCAGTGTTCACTGAATTTATTAATAGAACACATAGAGCGTCAGACAAATTATTAATTTTGGCATTTATTTCCACCCTTCTTTTTCGCTTTTTAAAGAATAAACGAAGAAAACAAAAGTAGGTGTGGCTTTCTTTTATGAAATCCGAACCCCCCTGTGCAAACTCCTGGCTACAGGCCTGATGTGGACACTATGCCAGAAAGACGGGAATCAAGTTGAAAGTGTACTGCTCCTACCAACATTACTAGATACACAGCACCACACTGGTATGCTCAGCCAGAGGAGGTGGTAATGATAAGAACCTGGACTCCCTTATATGGCAGTGAACCCGACCATAGCCCCAGACCAAAATGTTTGGTAGGGGACTTCACTGAGCTAATGTGCCCGAAGTAGTCTCCTGAAGACGTAGAGATCTCGCGTGCCCGACTCTTTCCCTCCCCGTGCGAGCGGATAATAAAAGGGAAAAGGGACGGCCACGCGAGACTACTGAAGACGAGTGTGCTTTAACGAGGTAAAGATAGAGGACGCCCAGTGTGGCATTATTTCATTCCACTAGGAGACCTAGAGACAATACGAATGTTTGAACAGCGGTCATGTGGAGAAAATGAAGAAATTAAGGCTGTGATGGGATCACCTTAATATCTGGCTTGGGACTTGCCGTCACAAGACATGCAGGACTCAGTGACTGAAGTAAAACTAAGACTTTACTAGTGATCATTTCAAGGATATGGTATATTCCTACTATATAAAATACAGACTAAAATTAGTCAAGAGCTAGCTTGTTTCATTATTTTGTTGTGTTGTTGGAAAATATACCCTCCCTTTTTCAGGTGACTCTAAGACTTGTGGCCTTATAAAATAGCTACCTACAAAAAATATAGGTTATGGAGTGTGGGTGGATCTCTTGATAGATTTGTTAAAAAAAAGCCTGTAAAAGAGAGAATACATCTAATGAGTAAAAGAAGGCTGAGAAAGAAATTGTGAAATATATATAATATATATATAATATATTGTATATATAATATGTATATTATTTATTCCACCCGAGATATCTTCACGATGATATCTTTAGGTACATGACCTGTGACATTAACTCACACTATTTCATGGTTGTTATTTCACGCTGTACTGTGCAAGTTCATTACTCTTGTAGTTATAGCAACCACTAAACTTGCCACTTTTCCTGGTTTACAGCTACCTACTAGATGCTTCACTCTTAGGCTTTAGTTTCACTTGTGTTTGGCTCATGAAATTAATTGGCCAGCTTATGAAATATTTCGCCATATCGCACTCTGACTCATGTAAGAAGTATTAAATATATTGCTGCAGCAAACAATAAAGAAGAGTTTATCAAAAACAATAGTAACGTTACGTATACTACTACACTAAATTACTGCCAAAACAATTATCCTAAGAAAGTTGAACACCAAAAAAAAAAAAAATCTATTGAAATTACTGTAAACTATATGCAGAACAGCAACAGCAACAGATACAACAGCATCAAGTCTCTGTTATATCACAAAAACAATATTGACTTGCTACTGAACATATACTTCCAAAAGAAAAAGTACCGTATCTTCTTGACCATCTACAATTTCCCTGTGGCCACCAAATATTATGTATTCATTTATTGTTTAATAAGCCTGTGACACAGAGAACACATATAATGAGTAAAAGAAGGCTGAGAAAGAAATATGAAATAATAATGATATAATAATACAGTGGTGTAGGAAGATGTTTCGGTAAAGGGAGCTCCAGACCATGTTGTTGTTTTTTGTGGTCTAAAAGAGTTCATGTGGGAAATCACCCCATTAGATTGTACCCCATTAATTATGGAGGGGGGGTTCCAGCCCCCGGAACCCCCCCCCCCCTACCCCCTTTTTACGGCACTGTAATAGTAATACTAATAAAAAAGTAAGCTCGTGATTTATCTTATAATGTGATAATGTCACTTGTCCAGATAGGGCTGATGGAAAGTCCTTCATCCTAGTTGAAGTTTGTTATTTTCCTGATATGAATAGCCTCTTTGATCCGTCTCTTATGCCAGTTGGTTTTCTTTATCAATCACTTTGCTTCCTCCACTCCAATCTATCCTGTGTCCTTCCTCTAGGCAATGTTGTGTTACAGCAGAATTACTGGTGTCTGGGTTCCTGCAGCATCTCTTATGTTCACTTGTGTGAACTTGCAGAGTCCGACCTGTTTCACCTATGTATGAGATATTTGCTGGAAAGGTGGATGTGTGCTTGTTATATTGTAACCATTACGTAGTGCCAAAACAAACATAAATTTTGGGTATACAACACTATTCATGTCTAAAGGCATTTAGCAGTAATATTTGAACTACATAGCTTACCCAGCTTTCATAAAATGATCATTTATAGCCAGATGATTAGGAGGAAGTTAATTATGGGGGGGGGAAATTAATTAGCGACATACATGTGTGACTCATACTTGAATGATACAGTATGTTAATGTTACTTATAAAAGTGAATGTGTTGTGCACCTATCCATGCATATTATTATTGTGGCACGTGTGTTCATAAAGTGTAAAAAAAATGCACAAGTTTACATAAGATACTCATACTGCTTTCATAGTAAATGACAACAGCACATTCAAGTCACACTTTTAGGGGGTATAGCTATGTGGAATGTGTGTGTATGTATGTTGCATGTATAAAGAATTATGTGGACCATGTTATTTACTATCACATGTGCAAAGCTATTTATGTTTGCTACAATATTGGCTATAACACCAGTACATGAAAGCTTATTGTTGTTATGTATAGAAAAAAACTACTTGTGTGAATTTATGGTACTAATGTAGGCTTTTACAGTGTTCTTAATGGACGGTTTTCTCTTTCTCTTGCAAAGTCATTGAGCAGATGTTGTTTTCAGATTTTGTAACTGCATCTGTTAAGATTTCTACTGGAGGTAAACAGTTGCCAAAGATAGTAATCAACAGAAAAGCTTGTTGTTGTAGCTGAAGTTATTATTTCTGGATGACAATTGACTTCTTATATACTGTGTGCAGAGTTAATTCTAAAAGCATAATGAACGTTTCTTGAAAGCTAACTAAGGGGACTCAAGCCCCCGCCCCCATAATTTTGGGGCACATTCTAATGAGGTGATTTCTCACATGAGCAGCAAAACGCCGCTCTTGAGGAGTGCAAGTGGTAATCTGTATGAACCCAACACTCTTACTTCCATTCAAAGAAGTTTGGATAGGTATCTGACTATCACAACCATATAGCATCATAAAGATTGTCTGTTTAGCTCATCTCATAACTAGTAATAAAAAGTAATAAACAGTCTCTGCATTCATATGAAGCTATTTTATTTAACCAATTAATGTAATTGACACGGAGTGGTATTATAGAATTAGCAGATCCTCAGGGGATGCAATAAGCATAAAATGTAGCTTAGGGGGACGCAATAGCTCAATGCAATAACTCTGGACTTCCCCTTTATTGCGGAATATTGCGGATATACGAATTCAATACATTTTCTACATCCCAATAAGACAGTGCACAATAATTATGGTTTATTTACTTAAGTAAATATTCCTGAGGTAAAGTTAAGTTTTTCATTGTTGTTTGACGCTTAAAATATCGCATGTTTCATTCTTTTACATGCTGGCTAAAGGTGAACTTGCCATATTGTGTATACATATAAGTTACAGCACGACGGTCAAGGGCCAAAGGCCTGAGGATAGTGTAAATCCCATACCGCGACCATACACGGAGGCAACCAACTTGTACCATGGCTATAGGCTATTGGAAACACATAGAAACTAAGTTTTGATTGGACAGTTCACTTATTCACCTCCTAGAAGGTGGATATGAAATTATAGTCATCCTTCCTCCCCAGCCCCCTTTAGTGTACAGGATAATTGTTTCACTGAAATGTGTGTTAGTTGTGTAGCTAGGGTGTTTACCATAACAAAGAATTGTAGAACATGAAATTATTATTGTATTACTTTTGTGACCCACTATTTCTAGACTCCATTGGTATCTACAATGACCAACAGGAGGGAGGTATAGATGTTCACCACCCATTATGTTTGTTGGTATGACACTGTCATTAGTGACATCTTTTTATGTAAGTATGTTTGCATACATTCCTTTTCTTAATTTTTGTGTTCAACTTAGGCTATATCAATGTGTCCTTCAGTCATTCACAGCTCAGTAACTATTTAAATACTAATGCTTTGGTCTCAACCAAACACAGTAGAGTCAGTTAGCTAAAGGAGCGGGTGGCCTAACTGTACAAACTAGAGTGCTGACCTGGTGGCATATTCGTTTGTGTGAAGGACAGATTGAGAGAGTAGACCTAAAGTTTGCTCCCACACAAATGATAAAGAAGAGTTTATCATGATTAAATTAGCAGTTGGTATCAGGATTTCTCAAAGGCAGCTAACTACTCTACCATTGCCTTGTAATACCACTCCACTAAATCACTGCTAAATCAATTTATCCTTGAATTCAATACTTATTATTCAACACCAACAATACTTATATTAAAAAAGCTGTAACAACAGCAACAAATAGCAACAACAGCGTCCAGGCTTAATAGTTCACAAAAAATAATATTGACTTGCTACTGAACATATATTTCCAAAAGAAAAAGTACTGTATCTTCTTGACCATCAACACTTCCGCGACATATTCTCAATTCAATGTCATCTGATGTTCCATGTGGAAGAGTAGACTTAAACCATGGAGGATTGTTGAATTGACAGCAACTATTGTGATCCCCACAACCTTCTCCATCCCAGAGAGGATCTGCAGTATAATAGGCAGTGTGACTGAAGCCAGGTCCAGGATTTCCAGTATCACAGAAGTAGTTATTCTGAATGAATGAAGGCAACTGATGTGGCCAGTTATACTGAGTGTTAGTACAGGCACAGTTATACTTAGTTATGTATGAAGAAGCTTCTTCATAGAGGGCAGTTGCAAATGTCCATATATGTTGCCTACTGCCAGCTGAACCATGAGTAACTGATATTCCGTCTACATAAGCTGAGTCAATGGAAGTGTATCGATCAAAAACAGAGTTATAAAATGCATCAGTTGATCCTCTTTGATATGCAAGTATTCTGCCACACACAGAGGAGTAACTTAAGCCACCAACTGGGAATATGGCTGAATCACATGTATAACCATTAGATGTTCCTCTTCCACATCCTCTTGGTGAACTGTGTGTTGTCCAACTACTAGGGCAGGTAGCACTAGGACTAGTCATGTTAAGATAAACTACTCTTCTCCAGCCAAAACTCCCACATGCAATATTTTCGTTATTGTCTAAAGTAGGATTAACAGTGTTCATAATGACTTGTTTTATCTCTTCTTTTGTCAAATTCAATGTCACTTTTATTTTGTCGTTTTGGAACAGATATTGTCTCCAGATGCTGCAACTGGTGATATATGAGCTGGAAGCACACAGTCACCAAAGACAGCCAGAACACTCAGTATAAGAGAACTTAAAAGAAGTGTATTTTTCTTCATATTTGTAGCCAGAGTAAAATTCTCTTACAGGCCTTTTATATACGAAATCTAGAAGTTGAAAACATAATTAAAGTGTTTTTGAAAGCTAAGTTAGTTGTGCATGTAGCTAATTTGGAGCTCATGTTGATGCTTAGTTTTCATAAAACTCAACTGTTGAGTAACTATTAGTTTTGTAACTTTCTATGTATACAGAAAATGTAAAGATGTCACATATACTTTTGCTACATGCTGATGCAAACAATTATGAATTGTACATATACATGTGTATTAAAACCGTACACTAACATGTGGCACTGTTTGTATGCAGCACATAATATATTATAATACTCCTTTAGCCAGCATGCGTAATGAGTGAAAACATACACAATATTTTTAAGGTCAAACAATGTAAAACTCAATTTAGCACAAAAAAACTTATTTTAGTAATTGAGTTCAAAACAATTACCAGTACAGCCAACTCTGAAAACATGTACATTGTATTATTCGCTCTCATTGCTGGTAAGAATGAAGCTTGCTGTCAACAAAGTTGACTTGATTATTATGTGACCATAATGTGCTATGCATATAATGTATTTTCTATCAATTATTATGTGACCATAATGTGCTATGCATATAATGTATTTTCTTGGTCATGTTGAGAGGTTGCTGACTGGCAATGATGAGAAGGACAGCCAAGCATGTACTGACCAGCATAAATGCTTGGCTGTCCTTCTCATCATTGCCAGTCAGCAACCTCTCAACATGACCAAGTTTCCACATTCCTCTCAACTGATCATCACTGCGGATAGCGATAATGTCACCAACTCAAACTTCAGGCCCACTAGAGCTCTTTTTATGAACTGCCCCTGAGCAACAACAGGTACTCTCTCTCTCCCAATGTCTCTAAACTGGCCAATTGTAGTGAGAATGTCTGGGAATGGATCGTACACCGCAGGTTCAGGCGTAGGAATATCAGGAGTGCCCATCAGTCTTCAGCCAACAACAGATGAGATCAGCGGTTTGTCAAGGTCATTGACTGACATGTAGCAAAGGCTGATTTAGGGGGGGGGGGGCTCGATTAGTCGTCCTCCTCTTTTTTTTTCACAATGTGCCTTCTTTTTTTCATTAGCTACTTTATTGCTTACTTTTACTTGGAGAAAAGAGTATAGCTATGATTGTTAACCTTCGTACTGCTTTTTTTGGTCAATGTTTTTGCTCGTTGTTGTTTTTCCTAGTCGCTGTTTTTCCTCATCATTTTCCTGGCTGCTCATTAATTTATCCTGGCTGCTGTTTTTCCAGGCTATTGTTTTTCCGGGCTGTTGTTTTTCCAGGCTGTTGTTTTTCCATGCTGTTGTTTTCCTGGCCGTTGTTTTTTCAGGCTGTTGTTTTTCCATGCTGTTGTTTTCCTGGCCGTTGTTTTTTCAGGCTGTTGTTTTTCCAGGCTGTTGTTTCCTGGCCGTTGTTTTTCCAGGCTGTTGTTTCCTGGCCATTGTTTTTCCTGGCCGTTGTTTTTCCATGCTGTTGTTTTCCTGGCTGTTGTTTTCCTGGCTGTTGTTTTCCCTAGCCATTGTTTTTTCTTCGACGTAGTCTTTCATTATCCTCCGGTAATAGTCTCATGTACCCAGACTCTTTACCAATCGCAACGTGGGAAAGGGTCTGGTCAACTGACATAGAGCAACTTGTGCCCACTGCTAATTGGGCTGGGAAGAAGAACAGTGAGGAGACAATAGAGAGGCGGTAACACGTGGGTGAAGTTAAAGTATGTGAGGCCCTAACACTGTTGCCATTAAATATCATTTTTGTCAAGTCAGTGATATGGATTTAAACATCACTGAAAATGATAAAATATGCACAAGTTGTTATAATAGTCACCTCGATTGGAAATATTCTTCTGAGAAAGGTAGTCATTTTATTATCAGAGTTATATGAAATAGTAATAAATGCAAGCATGAACAAAGTGTCTGAAATGAATCTAACATAGTGAACACCAAGTACGACATGAAATGCCAAAGCGATGTTTTCTTAGTTCATTACTAAACTTTTTTGGTAAGCATCTGACATGTTGCTGTAACAGTACATAGGAGTGTTACTATACCGACCAGGAACAGATCTCTTAGATTGTTTGTCTAAGGCTTTAAGTATGATGCAAAAGAGAAGTTTGTCATTTCTTAAACCAACAAAATGTGTTCAAACAGAGCCTAAATCCAGTGTGGCGAACACGGATGAGGATTCAAAACAATGGGAAACATTTTATTCCAGTCTGAATCAAAGATTACAGAAACAGATAAAACACATAACAGATCAGGATGCCTCTATTCCATACGACATTTCTAAGTTTGACCTTAATGAGACAATTGTAACATTGATCCTGTCCTCTGGAAGTCCATAGTGCACATCACAAGAACGAGTACTGAAATTAGGCGTGAGATCTCACCTGAGAACATAAGCCATCAGAAAAAGCTGAATTGTCTGTACTGTTTGTGTGTGATGTTTTTTGCTCATAATAAATGCTGTTCTGTACCCTTGCACTTGCTCTTAACTGACTTGATATTCTCAGGGTGGATCATCTGAGCTGATCAGAATATTGAATCGCTTTGGAGCTGTAGCATCAAATGATACCCACAGGCGATATGTTCAATTTAAAGTGCAGCAAAAAATGAAATCAGGATACCTCAATGATCTAAACTTAAACAACTTTACAGTAGCTACAGTTGACAACATAGATTTTTTTGCAAAAACATTCCTTTGTATTCCATGGAGACCAAAGTCGCAGTTGGCATGGTACAACTATTCAAGTGGTACAACCACTAGGTAGTAGCAATCAGAGTTGCAGTAACATGGAATGTAGTATGACAGCTGAACAAGACCAACAGGTTGAACATAGTCCTAACCCCTCTGCAATTGGCAAGAAACGAACTACACGACCAGCTTCTGAACCATCTCCTACTCTAACTAGCAAAAGCCCAGCAAACAAAAAGGTAACTCGGAGATCAAGATCCTCAGTGGAGTGCAAGACTCCAACACTCACAGTAAGACGATCACTATTTCTTACTGTAAACAAAGATTCGTTTACACAGCTGTCCTATAATCACTATAGCACCCTAAAATCAAACCATAGTTTACAGGAATTTTGTTTAACAGAAACGGAGAAGAAGGAATTGAAGGACTTAGAAGAGATGGCATTATTGTACATGATTTACAGGTGTGTGTATTAGACATTCACACATTTCCTTGCTAACCATATATGCTATGCATTAATAACGCTCCTCCCATTTCCTTACAAAAAAGTAAATAATGCCATAATGAAGACAAGTTATGGAAGCAATAAGTGTATATTTTATACTGTTGTTATTGTATCTTTTGTATTAGATTGGGTACACAAAAACAATTAGTGAAGTTTGAAAAACCGATACAATCACTTCATGAACTACTAGAGAAATCCTACCGTATACAATGTTCTCTCTCAGTATACGAGTACCTGGATGTACTCAACGAAAATGCAGATTCACGTGACACCATGATGGGAGTTGTGACTCGGCTCCACCATGAATTCCACAAAGGTGACTCCAGAGATCATCTCATAGTTGCTGGAGATGCAAAGACATATCATCACCTACAGGAAATAAAGATAGAATATGGGGAACAACTCTCATGGTTAATACCCTTTCCCGGTGATTTCCACATTCTGATGAATTATCAACCTGTTCTCTCCAAGGTATACTTTGATGTGGATTGAAACAAGTAGCTGCAGCGTGTGGTTTTAAGGGTGAAACTCTCACTTCTCTACAACGTTGTTCTCATTTTAAAAACACCCATTACTTCTTAGTAGAAGTCTGGGAAGCACTCTATCTGGAAATGTTAGACAAATTTCTATTAGAAAATAACGAGGCCAACAGTTTGCTACATGAAATAATTTTTAACTTAATCCAGTAGACTTGCCATCTACTCGGCAACAATGCCAGAAAACACTTAAGTAATTTCATGAAATATTTCTTCATTTTGTAGCATCAAAAGAAGCCCAATTGGAAATTTTGGTCAAATTTTGTAAAATCATCCTGCTTTTCCTACATTGCCGGTAACTGGGACCTATGACTTGCTAGTATAAAATGTACGATACCAGTGTTCACAGCATATGACAGATCTACTTATCGTAAGGTGTTACCCCAGCACCTTGCAGACTGCATTTTGCTACCGGCATATTATTTTAAAAGATTTGAAGAGGGGAGGGTTTAGTATAACTGGGAGACCATGGCATTCGGTGGGTTTGGATGAGGCACATGAAATGCTAATTAACAAGGACTGCAAGCAATCAGTTATTCATCCCACAAAGGAATTTAATAGTCGGCAATCCTTATACTTTCCCTTCAGATCAGCAGTTTTGCACAATATAAAACAACAATTACGAATCAATCTTGATGGTGATAATGAGCACAAAAGTTCAAAATTGGCCACAAAAGCAAGGAATATCAAAGCTGTAGCAAATACCAATGCTATGAAGGAATTCATAGCCACTAGTGTTCTATTACCACTAGACAACACTGCTGATATTACCTTGAATAATCCATTTACTCACAAACTAGTATCACCTGCTGAACAACATGATCTCTTGAATTTCACTCATATAGGAGAGTGTGATTTCAAAACCTATGTACGACACACGTACCTTGGAAATTATAGTACCAAACCAACTTCCAGACAACACCGACTGAAAACGTTTGCTACAATTAAAACCAACCAAACAATTGGTAAGCAATTTACAGAAAGAAAAAAAAAAATCTCCAAATGCTTTTATGGGCACAAGTTCATGACACTAGTTATGAAAGTCCAGAACAACAATATCTGGAGTTACCTCGGGCCATAGCAACTGAAAATGGAATTCCAAACAAAGGAGAAAAAAGTAACACTACTTCATTTTACACCAAACGGTACAGTGATAAAGCAGTTCTCACAAAGTTTCCTCCAGGATGGTTTCCTGATGTTGTAATAATTGAAGGCATGTTTATGATAAACACAACACCGTTAAGAATTCACACGAAGATGATAGAGTACACCAAACACCTTTTAGTGAGATATTGTGGATGTTATATTAATATGGGCATTTCTGAAATTCACATTATCTTTGATGATGCCGGAAGATTTGGTCCAAACCCTAAGCGAGAAGAGATGCAAGAGTGTCCTCTGTGAATCATGAACATTTACTTTTAATTTTTGTCTAAAGTAGGAATTATGGTGTTCATAATGACCTGTTTTATCTTTTTGTTTTGTCAAACTGCACTTCTGTATTATCATTGTTGGAACAGATATTGTGTCCATATTCTGTAACTGGTGAGATATGAGCTGAAAGTACGCAGTCATCAAAGACTACCAGAATAATCAGTTTGAGAAAATTTAGAGGTGTATTAATTTTCTTCATTTTTGTAGCCAGAGTAAAATTCTGCTACGAGCGTTATATATATATATACTATAGTAAATAGTTGGAAACAAAGTTTAAAGCATAATGAAAGTATGTTGTTGAAAGCTAAATAGTTATTCAAGTATGTTTGAGCTCATGTGATGATATTTTTTTCTCGTATAACTGAAAAGAAAATACTAAAATTAGCATTGTAATTTTTATTTTTTATCTTTAGGTGCTGTTATAACTGATATTGAATAACATAATATAGCTAGCTATGTTTGTGCTATTATTTTTTAAGTAAAAATCTAATGCATGGAATTATTATAACACTATTTTTTTCTTTATTGACCCTGGAATTAGAAATCCAAGTATGTGATTGTGACTAAATTTATTCAACTGGTAATTATTACAAAATTTGCAGTTTCGAAAAAATTACAAAGTTGGAGCAAATAGCTATTTAGCACAATCTTTTTTGCACTCTACTATCGTAATATTTGCTTACATATTAAGTTGTTTTTCTTACAAAATATTTACAACTGTTGTCATTGTTTGATCAGTTAAAGTGTGTGAGAACTGATCAGGATGGAGAAACCAAACTATAATGTTACAACAGGATTGTGTGAAATGTAAGATGCTCCTATATTTCACATGTAATCATAGCTTTGCTTGGTTACATTAGCCAAGCTATTGGAGCAAACAATTCCCTATTAAATGGGTGTCACTGATTTCCAAAATTCCAGTGTGACTTTTCTTTGTTAAGTAGCTCTTCTACTATACCGGTATGAAATATTGGGCTACTTTACAAACCCTTAGATAAGAGTGAAAACTTTGACACTAATGTGATAAATATTTTGTATATCCTGGTATAGAGGGTTATGCCCTGCATACAAAACCGATCCATTTGATTAAATTATTCACATTCTTTAAAGTCCCAGTTGGACAATCATACTCATGCAATACTGCCTCTCTATTGTCTTGTATGGGAAGCTATGTCAGTTGACCAAACCCTTTTCCTGTGTAGCAATTGGTAAAGGGTCTGGCTATGTGAGACTGGCTGGACTATGGATACAAACAGTGATTCTGGTAGCCATAACTGCAGAGAGTAATTCCAGTAGCCACAGAAATCCAGAACCTTGTGTTCGTAGTATGAGTCATTTCTTTGTTACCTTTGTTTATTCTGGAAAAAGTTCTGATCATGAAGGTTTATCCATTCATACCAGTGAAGATAGGGTCCCACTCCAGCCCCACTTGGCTTCACCACCACTAATTATACCTTTAAAAACCTTGCCTAGTTCTATATGTTGCCTACAGCCCCCTCTCTCCCAAATACCAAATGTGACCCGCTATGAGAAAACCGACCACTTGTAAAATTAATTCAAAATTGCGTGCGGGTACTGAAAGTCAAAAAGTCCGATTTTTTTCAATTTTTTTTTCTTTCATTTTCTTAAACAAATGCCTTGGATCTATCTATCTACCAAATTTTAGTTCAATTGGACGGACTTTTAAGGCATAAAACTTAAAAGCAAAAACTGACTCTATTTACCGCTAGTCCGCGTACGGAGTCCTGTGGAATAATTCCGGCTGGTTACTATAGATACTCCCGCGCCCGGCATGCAGAACTTGACATTGACTGAAAGATAAGAGCTCTTACCTTTTATGGGAATGGACAGCGACCTTGTGAATGCTGGGACTGAAGGTATTCTCGACCTGATCGCTGTGTGCTAGGCTGATATTTCCGACTCGAATAGGAAGTAAGGTAGAGCTTATAGCCACACAGGACAAACTTTTACTCCCTTACATTTACTCTTATTCTAAACCCTTCTGCTTACCTAGAACACCGCTGTGTACTCGTTCTCCTCCCCGGTAGCTAGCTATGCAAACAAACTCGGCTTTATCCACGTGTCAATAATTTACCGGCAAAAATGCTGAGCTGTAGTAACACGGACCGTATGCGGACAGCTCCAATTTTCAATTGCGGCGTTAAAACTCAATATATCGTTGGACGGTATATCAAAACACCTCGAAGCGTTTTAGGCCGTATCTTCTCCCGTGAGCAACGGAATGTTAAAAATGAGGTATCACCGCGCTCAGCATAAAATTCTCTCTTGTTTAAGACTAAAATATCAATTTTCAATTTTTTTCACAAGTGGTTGGTTTTCTCATAGCTGGTCACAAATACCCCCGCCCCCTTCCCCCTATTTAACTTTGGCAATTTTTATTATATCTGCTACTGCTGAAAGAACCTTTGACCTGATGTATACTGTGTTCAGCAGGTTAGACATTTGTCTGCATACCAGCCCTCATCTGGTATGCATGCCATACTCCTCTTGAGCATAATACTCCACTCAGAGTGTATCACATGAAGAGTGCAAAATAAGGAAAACTTTTTATGTAATATAATAGCGCTCAGCCCTTAAAAACAGTAACAACGACAACAAAAGCATGAAAAATATCATAAACGGCAATCTAGTTTTCATGCTATAGTTCAAAAATATGTTTCAAGGGTGGCAACTGAAATTCTGACCTCTAGGATCTAAACGTGGCTGGAGAGGAAAGAATGAGTTTACAAGATAATTGTTTCATTAAAATAATTGATTTGTGTAAACTAGCATGCTTACCATTGCAAAGAACTCATTATTATTATGAGACTACAGCAAACATTGCTAATCAACAATATAAAGGTAAGTATGGAGGTCTTAAATGCTGTGGGTTGTTGTAGCTCTGGCTAGAACATTAGTTGCTGAAGAATCAGGTCCAGGTTGATTCCAGGATGACAACTCAGAGCTTCTCACATTTTACCTTTGGTTTTTCATTTAATTGGGAATTTTTTTCCCTATTATTAATGCTATTGCAGCTTATTTATTAGCATGCATGTTTGTGTGTGTGAGAGTACATGTCTAGCTATTTTAAATTTAACATTAACTAGCACTTCTTAGATTTTGTTTTTTTGTGGAATTTGTCATCATTAATTCATTTAGATCCTCTAATGGCAGTCTGACTACTGTCTCATAGGCTGCATATTCGCCGCCACTATTTATCTGGGAGCTGGAGCCCCCCCCCCCCCCAATAGTTTTGGGGCATATCTAATGAGGTGATTCACTTTTTACCCCCCCCCCCCCAAAAAAAAACAAAAACAACAACAACAAAACAACAACAAAAAAACAACAAGGCCCTTGGAGCCCTCCCTTACCAATACATCTTACACACCACTGGCTACCATTAGTGATTGTAGTCTACTGCTGCACTATCAATAATACTTCAATAGATTTGGTACGGAGTGTTTTAATTGTACAGTTTGTGTTACTTGTGCTGAGAATTCCATTCCACGTCCAGTACCTACATAGCTACTACCTCCAATCTCCTTTCCGTTTGCTCTAATAAATACTCTTGTGAATATTAGCATCATGTGTAATATTGCAATGTGTGTTGGATCTGTATAAGCTGGGTTTTGAGCAGGTGGGGGAGATCCACACTGGCAATGACTTCCTGGACGGAGACATCTGTCGTCTCGGGGGATACGAGAACACGGTGTTCGGGTATAAGACGAGATTAACAACACTACTTCACGACTACAGGGAAGCCATGGACCTCATCATGTTTGGTATGGAATGAACTATACACACGTACGTGATAAGGAGTCACCATGTTTGGTAAAGGGTGAAGTTTTCGATGAAATGTGTAGCTGTATTCATGTTTGGTAAAGGGTGAAATTTTCAAATGAACTGCTACATACTCTTCCTTGGTTTTCAGTGAAGAAGTATTGCTTAGTAAGAGAAATGGTAAAAAGTTTAGGGAAGAAACATTTAGAGGGTCAGACACATTATGTATCTGTACTAACACTTCCTGTCCTGTTGTAGGGCACGTTTTATTGGAGATAACCTGTGGCTATGAGCTGACCACTATGGTGCCTGGTGAGGAGGACTGGAGGAGAGTAAGAGACTCTGTGCTGGATGTGCTGCAGTTCATCTTCCTAACTGACAGGACAGGAAGGTGCACTTCCACTATTAAGACGGTAAGGTGTGACCCGGAAATTTGGTGGGTAAGGTGTGGTTTTTATAAAATTACTGGATTTGATTTTACTTTTTGGGTTTTTGTTTTGTTTTGTTTTTGGTTGTTGTTTTTTTGTTTATGTTGTTGTTTTATTTTGCTCCCTTCAATCTGTTTAAGAGCCACATTATGATGACATTGCAGTAACACTCATACAGCAAGTGATTGTAATGTTCCTTTTACCATGTCTCAAATCCTGAGCTCTACATAATACAGTTAGCTATAAAGACAACCTTTCATTCTGGGTGTTGAGCCTGTTTGGGCCCTGCCAAACAAACTGTGAACTGTTGTGAACACACCATACACCACACTCCATTTGCACCTATGCACAGTCGTACATCTTTCTCATGCAATTAGCGTTCTTTCTCACTCCCCCCACGTAGACCATGATCTCGCCTTCATGGCACTGTCTTGGTTGACATGAACTCCTCCCCTCACATTTACCATGCTTCTATATATGTTTCACTCCCATACACTTCTGGTTAGGTTCAGTTGTTTTTTTCCATTTCTGTGTACACTGTCAACCTCAGTCTGTTGTGTAATCATTTTTTTGTGCTTGACTCCAGTAAGTCTCCTTTCCTTATTTCTTTTTGTGAAAGACATCTTGTCTTCAGCTATTTCTTTTTTTGTCCTTGTAGTCCCCTTGATGTGTGTTTCTTAATTATAATCTTTGTGTCATAGTGAAGAACTTTATTATTTGGTAGTCAATTTCCAAGGGTGCGACTAACAGTCAGAGTTACCCTGACTGATACAAGGAAATGTCACTCGCCCACATAGCGCAGGTGGAACGAGAATCTTTGACGTGGTAATCCGTCACCCCCAAACAGTGCCTCTGGTAAACTCTCGCATTACTGTTGAATTCTTTGCCACTGTATTGCCTCTTTCAGAATTCGGAAAGTCCAAAATGGTTTCCAACTCCGTGTACGTCAAACTGAGAAGCCATAACTACCATGTCAGCAAAAGTCACTGTTTCTAACTCTTATCTTGTAGACGAGTAGCTATTAATAGAAATTATATGTAATATAAACAGACAACGTTAGCTTATTTTGATCGCTTGATGAAGTCGATAGCTTTAGCAGTTAGGTTTTTATGTGACTGCAGGTAGTCTGACTGCATGTGGCGGGTACACCTGGGAAAGGGTTTTAATGTGGGTGTGACTTATTAAGCACATCATCTACTTACACAACAGAGAGAGCGAGCCAAAAGTATGAATTAGTAATGTGAGGAGTGTGTGGACATTGAAGGTTGTGTTAAATTTAGCCATAATCCCTAGGGATCATCTATGGTCCCATGGACAGTCCCAGCAAGAAGGGGTCTTGTGATGATGATGTTCCTGTTGCTGCAGATACTGAGGCATGAGTTCTTCAATTATGTGGATTGTTCCCAAGCCACACCTCCCTCGCATGATTAATAGAAGTGTGAAGGTGGTTCTTTCCAAAGTCAATAAAGGGGCGTGGACACAGGGGAAAAGCAGGAGGTGCAAAGTGCAATAACTAAACACTTCTAACTCTAATCATTCATTGCATTGCAGTCCAGTTAATTATCATATAACTTGTGTTCAGTTAATTATCATAACTTGTGTCCAATTAATTATCATGTAACTTGTGTTCATTTTTGTATTAATGTACTGTACATTTTCTTGAGAATAAATAATTATGGAAGAAATTTGAATTCCTTAGATCCTGTCAGCTATACTATTTAATATTAATTGTGGTCTTTTGCTGGATAGAACTCTGTTCTACTCATACACGTCAACTTTTGTTGGTTGTTGTTGTTTTTTGCTGTTGTTATTTTCATATAACAGGTGTTATTCACATACAGAATGTTTCGAGGGTCCCAATTCTAATTACAGTTATTCTTAGTTTTCTAGACACTTTTGGTCAAAACATATTAAGAAGTATCTGGATATATGAAGTTGTCAGGTATGTGAACGAATGATATTCATATGGTCAGCTGCTCTCTAACTTACCTTCTTTTGTTGGGTGCAGTCTAATTTCGGTGTTGTCATCTAATTTCTCCACCAACTTGACTGAACCGATGGCTAAATAAACTGACTACAGCTACCTTTGACTGGGTTGTAAATTCCAGCCGTTTGACTCGCCTTCAGAATTAGTTCCAAGTGTATACAATTTACGAATAAATATTGTTAATAGTAAATTACAACAACAACATCAAAGGCAGGTGAGCACAAAACTAACTAGTAGAGGTAATAACCTTCCAAATGAGAGATGAGACCAAAAATAATAGAGAGAGAAAAGTCCAAATCACAAAGTTTAGAGAGAGAGAGAACTGAACAACAAGGAAGAGAAAGTAATCAGTATAAGAGAGTAATTCCAACAGTAATTAGTGTGAGAGACAGAAATAGGAATAATAGTGAGTGAATGAAGGCGTGAATTAGTTCAAATGTAAATTAGTATTTATGATCACAAGTTAATTTGCATACAGTTTTCATGCAGTGGCTTCAACATTGTCTGCAATATGCAGACTGTAGTCAGAAGGTGCTTAATAATTATAATGTGGAAATTAATTGTAACTTCAAAAATTAATAAAATATTGCAATGAAAACATTCAAAGACATTATTCACAGAGTACATATTATAAGTATCAGCTCAATGAGAGTAAGTGTTTGAAATGAATGTCCCACTGTCATGTTGCATTCTTCCACATAATTCAATCCACCATTCTATTACACAAATTATTGCCATAGCAATAATACTACAATACTAAAAATAGACTTACTAGAGCTGTTGCTGTATTTTATGTGCCACTTGCTTACAATAGTCAACTTTAGATAATATAGTAACAAACTCCTTGAGAGCTGAGGGTTTATATGATGAGAGTGTAAGGACGTTGCCTAAAAGAATTCTTGCTTTGTCTTCGTCAATCAGGTCTCTACGTTGACGAATGTGTTCGTAGGTAGTACATGATATGAGTCCAATACTGTAGCAGCGATCAGCTACTATCATAACACAATGCTTCACTGAGTGAACCAAGTCAGAATACACTCTCCGAAATATACTGAAGTTATTGCCACCTAACAATAAACATTTGCAATTATACTAAATTACTAACAATAGTTTCACTTACTGTCAGAGATCAGATCTTTCTTCTTTACCACTACTACAGGACCTTTCTTCTCTACCACACGGTCTATATTCTCATATTTCTAATACCAAATAAAACAGAGTTAGTTTTTTAAAGTTAGAATACACAGTCTATTTCTACATACCTGTCCATACCAAATGAGGTGTCTATTAGTTAGTACAACTGCTTGTGGGTTGTTTGGATTGAAGAGACATGTCATAACCTCTGGAATTCGATCCGTCTTACCTACCACTTCAAGATGATTTTCTCCTTCATGTGACCGACAGTCAAAGGCAAACTGGTAGTCCAAGTCGATGTTGTAGTTGAGCATTCTGGAACTAGCCTTCTTTAGAGTGTCCTCTATTTCTTGTTTTAGAGCAGTACATTCATGGTGAATGGAGTCTTGGAAAGTAGGTTGACATGAAACTACTACTTCAAAATATTTACGTCGAGATATAAATGTTACACGAACTTTTTTTGTTCCATACAAAAACTGCACCATGTTTTTCTTGACACCTTCTCTAATGAAAACGAAGGACTTGTTAGATATGAAACAAGCCATTGCAGCTGGAAAGAACATAGGCTCCAATTTTTTGAAAACCAGTTCCAGGACATTGGCCACACCCCCTGTCCACGCCCAAATCATCGCTAACCACACCCAAATCACACCCATCAAAACCACACCCATCAAATTAATGTAAAAGCATAACAATTAAAATTAGTAGTTACTCTTTGTTGAGTGACATTATGGTAGCTTTCTTGCACTTCTTAAGAAGTTATTCGCTGAAAGAAGAATCATGGCAGCATTCCACACCACTGTTGAACTTGAGAGTCATAAGAGAGATGATAGTGCCATTTACTCAAAGAATAAGAAGGCACCAGATCAAGCAAACACTACTATAACTGAGGTGCACTCTGACTCAGAACTTGCAGTAGCTACCAGCTGCTTTTTTGCTGCTGATTACTGATAATGTATTTTTATAAGGATGCTGACTGTGCATGCATGTACTGTATCTACTGCAATGTCAACAAGTCTACAGTACAGATCTAGTAGGTTTTCATAGCTACCCAGCATAATAGCACATAAAACTCTACTACTCAACTCCTGCATCCAGGACAAATGGCAGGTGAATCCAGGACACAGGACAATGTCAACAAATCCAGGACTGTCCTGGACATTCCAGGACAGTTGGAGCCTATGAAAGAGTCCCCTAGGAGTAAACCCACAACTGAAGTATATCAAAAGAGGCTCCACAAAACATGATTCACAGGATTCCTTGTGGAATAAGTCCAGTACCTGATCACTAGTGTTTTCTAACACGCAAGGCATGATGTATTCTTCCTCTTCTTCTAAGACTGGATCAGTATCAGAAGATTTAGCTGGCACAATCTCGGCAACGATATGAAGGTGACCAAGCAAAGCTACATGTTGATGTGGTGGAATCAAAGCTGTAGCTGTTTTCAAATCTTTCATGGTGAACCGACCTGTATTCTCGGCTGTAGCCTGACCTACGCTATCAAAACTCATGGCTTCAAGAATGACACCAGCGATACAGTCTACGATTGCACGCAGTTAGCTTGTACGTCCGGTTCTTGAGGAGAATCACGTGCTGAAACATTTGTAAAGTCCCCGGTCCTGAGGGCGCGCTTCTGCTAACCTGGACAAGTCGAACTCGGCCTTGTCCAGACTTGCCGCTGTTCTTTTCTAGATTGTCATCAACATTATCCGGGTTTTCCATTATATTTACAATACCAGGGTCTTTCTTTGGGATTTTTTTTAAAGGAGCAGCAATAACGGAGCGCACGCTTCTCTCCTTTATATTACCGTCCAGCACGGAGCATGCGTTAGGGAATTTAGAGCCTACACGGTAAATTTTGTCAATTCTTCAACACGTCCATTTGTGCCATCAGGTAACCCGAAAACCCCTCCTGCCAGCTCTCCCGCAGCCTCATTTAGAATAGACCCTTTTCAAATCCTATTCCTTAAAAAAAAAATGCGTCTATCGCAGCTATATTCCTTACTTCATCAACTATAGATTACTGCATTGATTTTTTAAGATATAGAGGTGTTTAGATAGTGTATAATTATCGTTTGGAACTCTTCAAAATCAGTGACCTTGTCTTTTTGGGTACACTAGGCAGAAACAGCAGCACCAGCAGAGACACATGAAAAAAATGGTCTGCCCATGACAGTGTTGGAGGACAATAATGTTGTTGATTTCTTGCTCTGGGTAAGCCTTCTCCATCAAGGGACATGGGAGAAATAGATCGTGGGGAAGCCAGCAGGTTTCTATCTTTTATTACAGGAAGTGCATTTCCACGTAACTGGATGGACTAGCAGGAGTTATTTTAATAGGGATGGGACTTGGGGATTGACGTCTGAAAGTTTTAGGCAACTTTAATGGAAAATCTTCCGTCCTCTCTTGTTTCAGTGGTCTAAATGTCGATAGAGAAGAAGAACTAGCTGATGGTTTGATCATAGATTCAGTGGATTGGTTTGATTCTCCACAGATTTCAGAGTTGTCACTAATGAGGAATGTTCTTCTATTCCAGTTATTTGAGGAATCAAAATTGGCTTCTTGGTGGTGTCTCCTTTTGTAGTCATCTCTTTCATATTTGAAGACTGCTGCTCCTGTCTTAGTTCTCTTCTCTCCCTATCTGAAGGATTACTTAAAACAAACTCCCCTATTTGGCATGGTGGAAAGATTTCTTTTGAATCCATCGACAAATAGATTAGTAACTTACATCTAAGTTTTGACATTTGGCATGTGAGCTTACTTTAAATCTGCTACATAAATATTCTTCATTGTGGGAGTGTATGGTAGTTACAAATTGAGCAACCTGGAAGTCTCCTTCAACTATTGCTGGCTGGGCGGAGTCCAGTTGCCTGGCTAGTTCGACCATAAGCTATCACTAGAACTTATCAAGGGTAGCTTAATCTCACCTAAAGATGATTTATGGTGCATTGTCTTCTTTTCCTTCTTTCGAATGCTTACTTGTTTGGTCATAAATTACTGACCATTAATTGTTAAGGCTGGAAGATGCCTCATCAAAACTTTGTTCTGATTATAGTAGGGTATAGTTATGTGGCATGTGTGTATATGTATGTTGCATGTATAAAGAATTGTGCACCATGCAATTTATTATCACGTGTGCAAGTTATTAATTATGTTTGTTATAATAATATTGGCTATAACACCAATACATGAAAGCTCATTGATGTGTGTATAGCAAAAACAACAACAACAACAACAACAAAACAAAACTACTTGTATGAATTTCTAGCCATTCATTTTTGTCTAATGTAGGGTTGTACAGTGTTCATAATGGTCTGTTTTCTTTCTATGGCAAAGTTAGTTCAAGTATTGTTTGAGCAGATGTTTTCAGATTTTGTAGCTGCATCTGTTGTGATTTCTACTGGAGGTAAACAGTTGCCAAAGATATAGTAAGCAACAGAAGAGCTTGTTTTTGTAGCTAAAGTTATTTTTGTGTGTGGCAATTGACTTCTTATAATACTGTGCATATATTTAGTAACTTACGTAAGTTTATATAGCTGTAATTTAATTGAGAACATAATAGCTACGTAGTACACTGTCCATAGGTACACACAATAGAACCACTGGTATAACTTGATCCCTCCCCTTCCTCCCTCCCTTCTTTCCTCCCTCCCTCCCTCCCTCCCTACCTCCATACATACATGAATAAGGACACACATGTAACAAGGCTAGTCTTGGGGGCAAACTTAATTGCTTTAAGGTACAGTTTATTTTATCCAACACTCCTTTTCAGCATATTTGAATGGAAGCCACACTTCTACTTCAGTGTGCTCACTATACACACCTGAGCTTCAAGAAAATCAGAGAAAAGGATTTATAAGTGCTAACAAAGAGTTGCAGTTCTTAGTAAGGTCTTTTTCTAGTTCTATTAAATAATGAATATTTAGTCAATTTTTTTTAAGAATCCAACATGATTTTTTATGAAAATATAAATATGTTCATGATAGAGTTAAAAATATATTTTCCACCATTTTAGAAACACCAAACAAAAAAAAACTCCTATGGAAGAATACAACAATAATTGGCACAAATGGCTAGCACAACTGGCCCAAACAGCTAGTTACAGTTAAACACAATGTGTAATTTCATTAATATTTATATGGTAATAGAAACAGGCACACATTTTAACCATTAGCTATACTTAAGTAAAAAAAAAAAAGGGGGGGGAAAAATAAAAAAGGACAACAAAAACAAGAAACTTAGTCACTCCTGTCTGCCTATGCAGTTTACTGAGCATATATCTCAATCAGAAACAGTACTACATCTTCACCACTATCTTCTCCATGGCAAATACGCAGCTCTATGTCATCAGATGTTCCCTGTGGTAGAGTAGACTTGAACCATGGAGGACTGTTGAATTGACAGCAAGCATTGTTAGGTCCACATCCTGCTCCATCCCAGAGAGAATCTGCAGTATAATAGTCAGTTAAACTGAAACCAGGTCCAGGATTTCCAGTATCACAGAAGTAGTTATTCTGAATAAATGAAGGCAACTGATGTGGCCAGTTATACCGAGTGTTAGTACAGGCACAGTTCCATCTGGTTTGATAAGAAGGATCTTCCTCAAAAATTGCAGATGCAAATGTCCATATATGTTGTCTACTGCCGACTGGTCCATGAGTAACTGATACTCCATCTACATAAGCGGAGTCTATACTTATGTGTCTATCAGTAATAGAATTATAGAATGCATCAGTTGATCCTCTTTGATATGCAAGTATTCTGCCACACACAGAGGAATAACTCACACCACCTGTTGGAAATGTGGTGGAGTCACATGAAAAATGATTAAGTGTTCCTCTTCCACATCCTCTTGGTGAACTGTGTAGAGTCCAATTACTTGGGCAGGTAGTACTCGGACTAGTCATGTCAAGATAAGCTACTCTTCTCCAGCCAAAACTACCACATGCAATATTTTCATTTTTGTCTAAAGCAGGATTAACAGTGTTCGTAATGACTTGTTTTATCTCTTCTCTTGTCAAATTCAACTGTACTTCTGTTTTGTCATTGTTGGAACAGATATTGTCTTCAGATTCTGCAACTGGTGAGATATGAACTGGAAGCACACAGTCACCGAAGATAGCCAGAATACTCAGTATAAGAGAACTTAAAAGCATATTTTTATTCATATTGTAGCCAGAGTAAATTCTCTTACAGGCCTTTTATATACGAAATCTAGAAGTTGACAACATAATGTTAGTGTAGTTGAAGGTTAGATTAGTTGTGCGTGTAGCTATTTTGGAGCTCATGTGATGTTTAGTTTTCGTAAACTCAACTACTGAGTAAATATTAGTTTTGTAAGTTTTTTTATATACAATGTAAAGAATATCACATATCGTTACATGCTGATGTAAACAATAATGGAATATACTGTAGTGACAGACATTGAACTACCATGTGTTGTTTGTGTCATCTTTGTGTAGTCAGCCTGCTGACTTCAAGATTGTGATTGTATGGCGCACACGCCGCCGTGGTTCACCCCATGCAGTGGTTTTTATATGTTTGTGTGTTTTCATGACTTTAGTCTCTATAAGGCGCTTTTAAATGAAAAGGTTTATGTATAGCTAAGAGTCCGCTACTATATTTGGCGACAAGGATTATGGCTACTCAAAACGTTTCACGGAGATATAACATCTTTAATACGACGGTAGGTTGCATCCCCGCAAGAACTAAGGAGCGTTGCCCGCTGCTTTTCAACATCTGTGATGTCGTTCGCTGTGAAGTACAACTTGGCTCTTTCGACATGAGATGTCCATTCTCCAGAAATCAGGTCGAAAGGTCCTAGCATGTCGTCAAAGTCAACTTTAAGGACATTTGTGCAGCAATGACTACGCACCTGCAACCAAAGCCGTCTGAGATAGTCCAGCGATTCCGTTTTAACACGCGGGTTCGCCAGCCTCTGGAGTCTGTAGCAACTTACGCCACTCAGCTGAAACGCCTAGCAGAACACTGTAATTTCATAGGCGGAACGGACGGACTGAACGAGAAGATCAGAGATCGCCTCGTGTGCGGCATCGCCAATGAAAAATGGCAACAGAGACTGTTGGCAGAAGACAGCCTTATGTACAACAAAGCGTACAAGCTCTTACTAGGCCTCAAAGCTTCGGAGAAGCAAGTCAAAGATTTAACCACAACGGAAATGAAATCCATTCATCAGCTCCGCCCAGCTCGTCAAAGCTCCACCCTGAATTCTTTGTGTCCGGGAAAAGTTGCGGGAAAGCCCCAGCAGTATAGTAAACAGAGGGAGAAAGAATACAAGCCAGTTCAAAACGGCAGAGTGCCATAAAATTGGCATATTGCAGCAGTTTGTTTTATGAAGAAACGGAAAAATAATTTCCAAATCTATAAAAGCATGTCACAGTTGAGCAACTGGGAGATACTGTTGAAGAGTATGAACTTCCTATACAGTGCTTGACAACATCCAGAGGAACGCCAATGTTGTTAGTGTTGAGGTTGATAATGTTCCGGTACAAATGGAAGTGGACATGGGAGCCATCCTCACTGTAATGAACTACTCCACGTTAATGTCTACATGGTCTGAATAGAAGTTACAGCAATGTCTACATGATCTGAAGTACAGCACCCACTCTAATTCTCAGTCAGACTAAATTGCATACATATATGGGTGAGGAGATTGTGGCTAGAGGAGCAGCGGAAGTAACAGTGAAATATCGTGACCAGACAGCCCAAGGTACTCTCACAGTAATGGAAGGACAAGGACTATCACTACTAGGAAGGGACTGGTTGCAACACCTGAGACTGGACTGGAGGAGCCTAAATCAAGTCACCCAGGACAGCTACAGTGAGTTAGAAACTATATTGTGTACTCACTCTGCTCTTTTCTATGAAGGATTTGGCTACTATTAGCGAGTGATAGCAAGGGTAACCTGTGCTATTAGGGGTCAATAGCACAGTTACCGTGCTATTACTCATACTAGCACCAAAAAACACTTATATTGAAACAGCTTTAAACTAGATATAGAACAGCAACAGCAATAGATACAACAATATTAAGTCTCTGTTATATCACAAAAAAAAAACAATATTGACTTGCTACTGAACATAAATTTCCAAAAATAAAGCACTTTATTCCAAGCTAGATATCTTCACAATGATATTTTTAGGTAGGTGACCAGTGAGATCTCATGATATCACAAATTGTTATCTCATGGCTGTATTGGCAAGCTCATTACCAGAGTAGTTATAGCAACGTGCCTGGGGTCCTGGCTATAAGTTTTCTGGGTTACCCATCCAGGTTAGAGCAGCTGCTATAATATCAGCTGGGGTTGTGGGGAGCCCTAGTGAGCCCCTAACTTTACACCTGAGTTACCAACAAAACTACTTCAGTGAAGATATCTAGTGTGGAATAAACCATTTATTACACTCCGTCAGAGTGATATGGCTATAGATATTTCACTCTCAGGCATTATTTTCACTCTCCTTTGGCTCTTGAAAATAAATTAGCCTGCTCATGAAATATTTCACCATATCACACTCTGACTCATGTAATTAGTACTATGTATCTTCTTCACCATCAACAATTCCGCAACATATTCTCAGTTCAATGTCTTCTGATATTGTCTGTGGTAGAGTGGACTTGAACCATGGAGGATTGTTGAATTGACAGCAAGCATTGTTAGATCCACATCCTGCTCCATCCCAGAGATTATTTGTACCATAATAGTCAGTGAAACTGAAGCCAGGCCCAGGATTTCCAGTATCACAGAAGTAGTTATTCTGAATGAATGAAGGCAACTGATGTGTCCAGTTATACCGGCTGTTAGTACAGGCACAGTTCCAACTGGTTAAATAAGAAGGATCATCCTCATACAGGGAAGATGCAAATGTCCATATATGTTGTCTACTGCTGACTGATCCATGAGTAACTGATATTTCATCTACATAAGCTGAGTCTATACTTGTGTGCCTGTCAGTTATAGAATAAAGGAAAGTATCAGGTGTTCCTCTTTGATGTGCAAGTATTCTACCACACACAGAGGAATAACTTTAAGCCATATACTGGGAATATGGCTGAATCACAAGCTGTTTTAGCAAAGCAGCTGTTTCAATTCATGGAGAATTGGATGTTCCTCTTCCACATCCTCCACATGTAATTGTCTAAAGTAGGATTGATGGTGTTAATAATGACCCATTGTAACACTTCTATTGTCGAATTCAACTGTGTGTCTGTTCCATTATTGTTTGAACAAATGTCTCCAGATTCTGTATCTGTTGATATACGAATAGGATGCACAGAGTTAGCGATGATAGCCAGGTTAATGCTCTGTAAAAGTGAGCAGAGAAGAACTTTTTTCATCATATTTGTAGCCAGAGTAAAATTTTAATGCAACAAATTGGCTTTTACATACATTTTAGAGTTATGTTTAGAAAACCAAATTGAAGGCAGGATGAAAGTTTAGGTATGTTTAATTTCATGCAATGTTTGGTCGACTTATTACGTGTATTTATAATAAACAGTCTATTATTTCCATATCATTAACCCTCATCGCACATATATTTTAAAGTTATGTTTAGAAAACCAAATTGAAGGCAGGATGAAAGTTTAGGTATGTTTAATTTCATGCAATGTTTGGTCGACTTATTACGTGTATTTATAATAAACAGTCTATTATTTCCATATCATTAACCCTCATCGCGCATGCGCGATAGGGTTACAGTAGTCACTTTGTCTGTGTGTCACTGTGTGTGTGTGTGTGTGTGTGTGTGTGTGTGTGTGTCATTCAACAACGGATCTCGAAGACGACAGCCTTCCTGGCTCTGAAACGATGTAGAGATAGAGTAATTTGCAAAGTAAGTCCCTTTAATTTGCTAGAATTATTTGTTTCGACTTAGTTTTCAAGAAAAAGCTAGTCGATTTTAGCCGTACGTACGATCGTTGTGCTATTGCTCTACCGGTAACGTCCCTTTACCGTACGTTATAATCACGTGAGCCAAAAATTGCAGCTAAAGAGTGGCCGGCCGGCTTGTCGCAATTGTCGCGCTTCACGCGTGTAAGGTAGTCTCGCAAGCAGGGGGGTAGGAAGCTATTTTTGATTGGTCAGGCCATACAATGCGTTTGTTCAAGTATAGTTTATTTATGGTCTTGATATTTTACTATTATGTTTCAACACCATTTAGCTAAATCAGTAATTACAACAACAAAAAATTGAATAACTAGCTACTCAGGGGGAAAAAACCAAAAAAACAAGTGAAGTTTATTTCTTCAGTGCATCAGCTGGCTACTGCTGGTTTAATGTCAATTACACCTTCTTCAGAGCTAATCCCTTCTACTATAAAGAGACTCTCAATGTGTCATGCATACACTCAGCCCCATCCATTTATTTGATTTTTATATCACCCACGCATAGTTACCTGCTGGAGACCATGCATGCTCCGTGAAGGATAACGTGGGTGAAGTGTTGGAGAGACGATTTGAAATGAATTGGACGAACTGTCTAGCTAATAAGTCGTCCTAGCTAACCTCGGTTTTACCTCTTACTACTTGGCGTTCCATTGTGTAGGAGGCTAGTCCTATAACCCCCCCACACCACGGGAGACTCCCACTGGTCTTATAAATGGATAATCTTTACTTTCCTGAGCGTGCAGCTTTCCTAGCATTCTGGAAAAGTAATAAGGCATTACGTACTTTACTCATGCGTGTGAACACTGGAGACTCCCACTGGTCTTATAATGGATATAATCTCTACTTTCCTGAGAGCATGCTTAGCATTCTGGAAAAGTAATAAGGCATTAGCTAGCTATGTACTTTACTCATGCGTGTGAAATCTACATTTTTTTAAATAATGTGTAAAATTGGTCAGGCCACGGCCTGACTGGCCTGACCGGTTCCTACGCCCATGGCAAGCCAGAACCCCCTCCCACGACCGTACAGAGAAGCACGCGAAGAGCTGGAAAAGGGAAGGAGGAGGGTCTGGTGAAATTGCTTAGACAGTTTTGTGTCAACTATGCCATGAAAATTGTGGCGGACATGCGCAGTAATACGTCATCACTTGCTCCGGGTATTAATAATAATGCGCGAATGTTTATTGCCAAGGAACTCAATCGATATCATTGGGATTTTATTACAGCGCGCGTAAACCATTGCGAGTTGTGAATCGTAAATTTCCGTCATCGCGCGCGCCTTAGAAAAAATGCTGACACAGGCGGAACAACTTCATGTACTGAATTTCCCCAGACCCTACACGGAGCTAGTGTTAGGGTCTGGCTTGCAGCCCTAATGCACCTGCATAGCACTATCATGTGGTTTAATCCTACCCTGTGGCATCTATTTAATTGATTGAGGTTATCTGGTGGACATACACTGAGGGTTCCACCTCCTGGTGCTTCATTTGATCAAGTGATTAGTGGCTCATGCAAGTTCATAGTCACATATACACACACACACACTCACGCACTTTGATTTAATTATAATTAAACTACACTCAAGAAAGTGATCATAATTACTACTGTGTAAAAAGAAACTTTACATCAGTTAGTATTGTAATTGTTAGCTATCCATATGACTTGAAGTGGAATATTCAAGCCTGTGTGTACTAGTTGACACTATCAAATGTTTTGTTCAATTAAAATAATCTCAATGATCTACTGGACATTAACTATGTGTACAGTTCATATGCCAGGTGATTTATATCTTGCACACAATACAAGAAAAATGGATGGCAAGGTTATTAATTGTTTGTTGTGACAATCTCTAGGAGGCAATCTGACTACATTACAGCTCCTTCCTTAGATTGGCTAATAATGTATGGACTACTGCCATGTCTCTGTTCCATATGCGAAAGTCACTAGCAAGATATAATGATGATAGGAGTTTTAGGTCTCTGTGCAGTGGGATAAATTCTGATTTGGAGTGTCTGTAAGGTCCCCTGACTGTAATGTTCACGTCTGTCCAGCAACAATGTTGGGAGATTACGCGTACTCTCTCTCTTTCACAGGCTTTTAAAAAACGATATACAGAATTAAAATATTTGGTTGCCACAGGGAATCGAATATGAAGAACAGCTTTACTGCACATAATGCTTTGCTGCTCATGTTGTACTTGCCATTGATGTGATCATTTTTAATGAGTCATGATTTAATCAGTATTATTAATATAGACAGAATAAGCCACAGCTATTGGCCGAAAAAACAAACAAACAAACAAACAAACAATCATAATTATTATGAGAGGTGTAATACCAATATCCATACATTGTCAACTGCATCAGATTTGGTTTTGTTTGTTCAATTTTTACTAAGTTTCACCCACCTCTTGTTTAATACACAGCACGAAAATTAATTTATGTCTCAAACTAAGAATAGTTCACATTTCATTTTACATGTTCTTATGAGGATATAGAATAAAATTTGAGTCCTACTACAGTTGGAAATATACGAAAATTTAATTTTTGTCCTGTTAAGCACGTTTTCAACTATTTTTTAAAAATGCTACATATTCAACCTTGCGTTCATTCATCAAAGTTAATTCTTTGTATGGTAATTCCCTTGTTGGTATAATTATATTACAATGCAACAGTTCCTAACTAAGTTAGAATATAGTAACAATAGCAGAGCGCAGTGCCTATTTAATTAAAAAAACATAGAAACCATTTCTTACAATGCAATTGACAGTGAAGTGCAGTGCCTAACTAATTAGAACGACATAGGGAACATAGCTACCTAACAACACAATCAGAGGAACACTATTATTTAATGTCCTTCTACCACAATACAAAAAAAATACACCAGCTATGATGTATGGAATGTAACCCTTTACAAATAATTATTTGTTTTATATTGTGCACCGAACCTGTGCAGTTTTATATGAATTGGTCTATGTGTCTCTAGAGTTATATCTCTGACGTCTTTGTGAAGCTGGACATTTGCAGTTTATGTAAAAATAATTGGCTCAGAAATGTAAGTGTGCTTTTAGTATATGAGTCTTTTTTTACAACATAATTATATTGATAATCCCTGATCAGGGCTAATACCCCCCCCCCCCCCCCCCTCCCCCCCCCTCAAGACAAGGTCAATATTTTCTCGCCAAGCATTACTTATTACATGAGCCAGAGTGCGATATGGCTGAAATATTTCACGAGCAGGCTAATTTATTTTCACTAGCCAGAGGCGAGTGAAAATAAAGCCTGAGAGTGAAACATCTAGCCATATCACTCTGATGAGTGTAATAAGTGGTTTATTCCATGCTTGATATCTTCACTGAAGTAGTTTGTTGGTAACTCTTGGTGTAAAGTTGGCTATATACCTCTCTAGGGGCTCCCCACACCCACAGCTGATATTTTAGCAGCTGTTCTAACCTTGTTGGGTAGGCTCCACTAGTGTAAGTATCTGTAAAAACCCTGAAAACTGGTAAGCCAGGCAGGTTGCTATAACTACTAGGGTAATGAGCTTGTGCAATGCACCCATGAGATAACACTACTTGATAACTTGAGTTATCTTACAGGTCACAAATCTAAAGATAACAGGGTGAAGATATCTAGTGTGTATATATTAAAAATTATGTACACAAAAAGCCATCAACAACAACACAACCGATTTAGTTTGCATGAGCAATTACTGAAGATATATCTCAATTAGGTACACTATTGTGTCTTCATTATGACTACCTTCTCCATAGCATAGCCTCAATTCAATGTTATCTGAAGTTTCCTGAGGTAGAGTGGCCTTGAACCATGGAGGATTGTTGAATTGACAGCAACTATTGTGATCCCCACAACCTTCTCCATCCCAGAGAGGATCTGTAGTATAATAGGCAGTGAGACTGAAGCCAGGTCCAGGATTTCCAGTATCACAGAAGTAGTTATTCTGAATGAATGAAGGCAACTGATGTGGCCAGTTATACCGAGTGTTAGTACAGGCACAGTTCCATCTGGTTTGATAAGAAGGATCTTCCTCATAAATTGCAGATGCAAATGTCCATATATGCTGTCTACTGCCGACTGGTCCATGAGTAACTGATATCCCATCTACATAAGCTGAGTCAATTGTGGTGAATCCAAAAGATATAGGGTTACGAAATGCATCAGTTGATCCTCTTTGATGTGCAAGTATTCTGCCGCACACAGAGGAATAGGTTAAACCACCAACTGGGAATATGGTGGAGTCACATGCATAAATAAGTGAACTTCTTCGACCACATCCTCTTGGTGAATTATGAACAGTCCAGTTACTTGGACAGGTAGCACTAGGATCTGACATATTAAGATATGCTACTTTTGTCCAGCCAAAACTTCCACATGAATTGATAATAGGATTAACATCATTCATAATAGCATTCTTTATATCTTCTTTTGCCAAATTCAACAGTGCATCTCTTCCATCATCGTTAGAGCATATGTTGTCTCCAAATTTTACTTTTGGCGTGATTCGAACAGGAAACACACAGTTACCAACGATAGCAAGAATACTCAGAGTGATCGAAACGAGAAAGCTGTGTTTCTTCATATCTGTAGCTAGAGTAATATTCTCTGCGTGACAACCGAAGTTTTTATGCCAGTACAGCGGAACCGTTCTCCCGGGGCAGGAAACTGTAACGAATGCAACCACCACGAAAAAAAAAAAATTAAAAAGAAAAGTATCAAAAAATGGCGATACCGGGCATGCTCACTATAATCTTGATAGTAGTTGTAGCTGCTGCTTTTTTTTTTTTTGATGGCTATCACTAGCAATTCTCCCTTCACACTAGCAATTCTCCCTTCGCACTACCAGACCCATAAATAGCTGGCTCTGCGGGACGCATGGCCGTTCAGAATTTGACGTGCGCTGCCTTGGCAATCATCGCGGTGGACGAGTCGGTCTCGCTAGTGTCCTCTTCGCTCATTGCAAAAAGAGCTGGAGGTGTTCGAGAGTTGGAAGAAGTCAATCACGTTTCTTTCAAACTTCAACCGATTATGCAGGCCAAATACACTATTTTCCATAGCTTGCTATCCATACTACTGGTATATTGTCCTCGAAACGTCTAGCTAATACGCAATTCTACCTGCAAAAAAGTGGTCAACTAGCAGCCTACTACTGCATGTATGAGTCAGCCAGTTAGCCAGTATTGCATCTTGCGTTTGTATAATAGCTAGCTATCTGTACCGTAATTTTTATTCCACGAACGAGCTCGCTAGCAATATTGATATCATCTTGGGTAAGCATACCACCAAATAAAATTATTCGTATGTTTGTTAAAAAAATAATTTTGTAACAGCTAGCTAGCTTGACCCTTAAGATTCCCCCTTGGAGCTTCTTCATTTCTTATGGTAATCACAATGATGCTGGTGTAGATGTAAATGCTGTCTTCACAGAGAAGCTAAACATACACTCACTGATATCTTCAAAAACAAAAATTTCAATTCCAGAACATAGCAAGCAACCTGGTTCCTAATGATGCAATCAAATATAAAATGCAACAGTTCCTAACTAAGTTAGAATATAGTAATAAAAGCAGAGCTCAGTGCCTAATTAATTAAAAACATAGAAAACATTCCTAACAATGCAATTGACAATGAAGTGCAGTGCCTAACTAATTTAGAACATAGGGAACATAGCTACCTAACAACACAATCAGAGGAACACTATTATTTAATGTCCTTCTACCACAATACAAAAAATGCAGCAGCTATGATGTATGGAATGTAGCCCTTTACACATTAGTTTCATGTGTGCACTGAACCTGTGTAGTTTTATATTTTATAAGCTTTTAAAAGAGATTTTTTTTACAGCATAATTATAATTGACAACCTCTCATGAAACCCTCATCAGGCCTATAGTCCCCCCCCCCCCCCCCCCCCCCCCCAATACAATGGTCAATATTATCCGTCTAAGAATATATATTATTAAATATTAATTACATATGTACACAAAAAAGCCACTATCAACAACACAACAAGTTTAGTTTGTATATCTCAATTAGGTACACTATTGTGCCTTCATTATAAATACTTTCTCCATAGCATAGCCTCAATTCAATGTCATCCGAAGTTTCCTGAGGTAGAGTGGTCTTGAACCATAGAGGATTGTTGAATTGACAGCAACTATTGTGATCCCCACAACCTTCTCCATCCCAGAGAGGATCTGTAGTATAATTGGCAGTGAGACTGAAGCCAGGTCCAGGATTTCCAGTATCACAGAAGTAGTTATTCTGAATGAATGAAGGCAACTGATGTGGCCAGTTATACCGAGTGTTAGTACAGGGACAGTTCCAACTGGTTTGATATATAGAGTCTTCCTCATACTGACGGCTGCAAATGTCCATATATGCTGTCTACTGCCGACTGGTCCATGAGTAACTGATATCCCATCTACATAAGCTGAGTCAATTGTGGTGAATCCAAAAAAAGGGTTACGAAATGCATCAGTTAACCCTTTCTGATATGCAAGTATTCTGCCACACACAGAGGAATAGGTTAAATCACCTACTGGGAATATTGTGGAGTCACATGCATAAAAAAAGTGAACTTGTTCAACCACACCCCCTTGGTGAACTGTTAGCAATCCAGTTACTTGGACAGGTAGCACTGGATCTGACATATTAAGATATGCTACTTTTGTCCAGCCAAAACTTCCACATGAATTTATAATAGGATTTGCATCATTTGTTGGGGGGGGGGGGGGGGGGGGCACTTGAAGGAGCACCCAGCTAAGCTAGCTAACCAGAATTAAATAATTATTCCAGAAGCTTCATCACTGATTTAACCACCACAACCCTTTACAAGTGTGTAAAACTCTTGGCAAATTATAATTCAATTGCACAATTCTGGATTTCAATTTGGAAGATGTACCTTTTATCTCTTCATGACTGTGTTTTTTAATACTTAGTAGCCTAGGTGTCTGAGTAGTTTAATAATCCATTTTAGCAACAAAAAAAAAAAAAAAAAAAAAAAAAAAAAAAAAAAAAAAAAAAAAAAAGAACATCACTACTCACTACTGCTACAAAGTTTTCATGCCAATGCCTTGACTCCCATAGATATCTGATATTTATTCTTCGTGCATGTTATTAAGATGAAACTATTGGCATTGAACAGGCCCCAGGCATTTGCTTTAATGAGGTTTGACCAAGTACCCCACCAAGTACCCTGGTCTAATCTACAGAGGCAGGACTAACATGCCCCGCAAATTAGGTTCACCTAGATTTACTTTGTATAGAGGAACCAAATCCACTGTAACACTTCATATGTTTTATGCCCTGCAAAAGCTAATGATAATTATAGTAATAAATACGAAAGTGACACTGTAAAAGCATTATGCACAGAGCTAATGTTATGATAATTTTTTTTTGTTTTACTTGGTTTTTTGTGTGCATATATATTTTTTTTATTAATATTTTAATCTTACGGTAAGAATATAGTTTGATACAGAGATAACAAGAGTAATATTAATAATAATGATAATAATATTAATAGTAATGATAATAATATTAATAATAATAATAATAATAACAATTATAATAACAATAACATAATAATAATGTAAATATATATATGTTTATTTTTAACACATTATTTTGGAAGTAACTATAGCAACAAATGCTAATATTTGTATCCTTCAATGGTTAAAAATTTGTAAAATTAATATTTTTTTTGGTTGTGTGCAGTGAAATCAACTCTTACATATAAATGTTTTTTGTTGTCCATCCTGGTTGCTAAAATTGTAAAATTAATACTTTTTTGGTTGATAAAAGCTTGCTCTTGCTATTGCTTAATGGATTGAGAGTCCTGGCGCTCTAGTTTTCGACAGTGGATGGGAGGACGCCTAAGGCACGAAAATTTTTGGTATCTCGTAGCGTCCTTGAGCCATCCCGCAGTTCTTATCAAAGAATTCTTCTGATTGGTCAAAACCTTACTTTTAGGTCATGTGAATGTCTATCAAAGCTAGGTTTTCATTGGTTGGTTCACGTGATATTTCTTTACTTTTTACTGCTTATAATTATACTAAAATATTAGCTATAATGAGTAAGATTGCTACAGAGGCTACAGAGGCTACAGAGGCTACATGGGCTACAGAGGCTACATGGGCTACAGAGGCTACAAGGGCTACAGAGGCTACAAGGGCTACAGAGGCTACAAGGGCTACAGAGGCTACAAGGGCTACAGAGGCTACAAGGGCTACAGAGGCTACAAGGTCTACATGGGCTACAGAGGCTACATGGGCTACAGAGGCTACAAGGGCTACAGAGGCTACAAGGGCTACAGAGGCTACAAGGGCTACAGAGGCTACAAGGGCTACATGGGCTACAGAGGCTACAGGCTACAGAGGCTACAAGGGCTACAGAGGCTACAAGGGCTACAGAGGCTACAAGGGCTACAGAGGCTACAAGGGCTACAGAGGCTACAAGGGCTACGAGGCTACATGGGATACAAGGGCTACAGAGGCTACAAGGGCTACAGAGGCTACAGAGGCTACAAGGCCTACATGGGCTACAGAGGCTACATATTTTAGTAAAGTATGCAAGTACCCATTCTTTTTTTGTTTTGAGTAGGTCCATTTCTGTAGCTGAGTTTTTTTGTTGTCACGATTTAAAAAAAAAAT